>ERZ1292623.1188-Hain-H51-01um-R1-1188-length-25642-cov-7_pt1 | contig 25642 bp, 41 predicted proteins | sample MGYA00564398_ERZ1292623 | MGnify/ENA primary metagenome ERZ1292623 (study PRJEB36523, sample SAMEA6512633) | groundwater metagenome | collected 2019-01-07 | study: AquaDiva: Metagenomics assemblies of 32 groundwater samples | reverse complement strand
TGAGTTCATACATTTTTTACAAACCAAGGATTTTTTTAGCTTCATCTTCAGTATAGTATTCGCCTTTCTTAATTCTTTCTCTAGCCTCTTTTATCTCAAAAATTGTTTTTTGGCTGAGTTTAGGCTTTTTTTCAGCTAATTTGGCTAAATAAATTAGTTTTCTAACTAATTCATCATAGCTTTCGTTTTTGTATTGCCTGAAGGAGTCAAGTTCCTCTTTTGTTCTTGGATTTAGCCTTATTGTAGTTTCCATATATTATTGTATACATAAGTAGATTATTTAAACATTTTGTTTGTAATGAATAATATAATTTTAATTTCCATATTATTTTACTTTTCTTAAAAGATTAGCATTTGTTACAACTGTGATAGAGGATAAAGCCATTGCTATTTCTGCTATTATTGGATGTAATAATCCTGCAACTGCCAGAGGAATTGCAATAACATTGTAAGCGAAAGCCCAGAAAAGGTTTTGCTTGATTTTTCTGAATGTTGCTTTTGAAAGAATAATTGCTTGAGCAACACCAACAAGAGAACCACTTACTAAGACAATATCTCCTGCTTCTATGGCAATGTCAGTTCCAGTACCCATTGCAATACTTACATTTGCTTGTTTAAGTGCAGGAGCATCATTAATGCCGTCTCCAACAAAAGCAACCATCCCCCTATTTTGGAGTTCCTTAATTTTTTTTACTTTATCTTCAGGCAGAACATTAGCGACAACTTCTTCAATGCCAGAATGTTTGGCTATAACTTTAGCAGTTCTTTCATTATCCCCAGTAATCATTGCAGTTTTATATCCAATCCAATTCAAATAATTAATAACTTTCTTAGCTTCGTCTTTTATAACATCAGCAACAGCAATAATTCCAAGTGTTTTCCCATTTTCAGCAATTATCATAGTTGTTTTTCCTTCACTTTCAAAAAGATTAATTTTTTCTTCAAAACCTCTCAGAGAAATTTGCTTCTCTTTTATTAAAAAAGTATTTCCAATCACAATTTTCTTTTTTCCTATGTTTCCTTCGACTCCCCTTCCTCTGAGAATCTTGAAATTTTTTACTTCTTTATACTTTTTCAAACCTGCTCTTTTAATTATAGCCTTTGCAATCTGATGCTCACTAAGTTTTTCCAGGCTTCCTGCAATTTCAAGAAGATAATCTTGTTTAACTTTGCTGTAAATGTCTGTAACTTCAGGTTTTCCTTTTGTGATTGTGCCGGTCTTATCAAATGCAATAATCTTAATTTCTTTCATTGTTTGAATTGCTTCACCCTTTCTTATTAGAATGCCTCTTTTTGCACCCATACCAGATCCAACAGTTAAGGCAATAGGCACTGCAAGTCCTAAAGAACATGGGCAAGCAATAACTAGAACAGCTATAAAAATCTCAATAGATTTGTTAATATCCTTTGTAAAAAACCACCATCCAAAAAAAGAAAGTAAAGAAATAATTAGAATAGCGGGCACAAATATATTAGTAATTTTATCTGCAAGTCTCTGTATAGGAACTTTTGTGCTTTGTGTTTCTTCCACAAGCTGAATAATGTGCGAAAGGAAAGTATCATTTCCTATTTTTGTTGCTTTAACATACAAAATTCCATCTTGATTAATTGTCGCTCCAATCACAGGACTTTTCACTGTCTTTTCTATAGCCAGGCTTTCTCCAGTAATCATGCTCTCATCAACAGCGCTTCCTCCCTTTATTACGATTCCGTCTGTCGGAATCTTCTCTCCAGGCTTGACAATCATTATATCTCCAATTTTTAAATCTTTAATTTCTATTTCAATTTCGTCTTTGCCTTTGATAATAAGTGCTTTTTTTGCTCCAAATTCAAGCAATTTTCTAATTTCCTGTGTTGCTTTTCCTCTAGCTTTTGTTTCTATATATTTTCCTGTAATAAAAATAGACATAATCATACTTCCAATGCCTGAATAATCATCAACAAAATTATAGAAACTTAAAATGCCGGAAATATAAGCAATCACTGTTCCTAAAGCAATAAGTGAATCCATATTAAAATAGAATGTATAAAATCCACGTGCTCCTCCTCTAATTGTCTGCCATCCAAAAATAAAAATTACAGGAAATCCAAGAATAAGTATTGCCGGCGTCATAAATTCTTCTGGAAAAATGCTCATTCTAAATAATCTTTCAGAAAACATAATAATGGCAATAGGAATAGTAAATATCCATGCGCCAATTAATTTATTTCTCCAGTTAATTATCTCAAAATCTTCATCCATTATAATTTTATTCTATTTTTGTTACTCTGTATCCTGCGCGCGCTACAGCTTTTCTTAACTCTTCCTCAGAAACTTTTTCATCTGCATCAACAAATCCTTTTTTTGTCATGAGGCTGACAGAAACATTGCCGACACCAGGAATTTTTCCAATACTTTTTTCTACATTTCCTGCGCAGGAAGAGCAGTGCATTCCTTCAATTGACAGCTTAATTTTTTTCATTTTTAATCATTTTTTTATTCTACTGTTATTTTGCCGTATCCCATTCCCATTGAGCATGAAAATTTAAATGTTCCCTTTTTTAATGGAGTGAAAATTATTTTTTCTGAAGGGTCTCTTGAGTAAGATTTTACACCAAACTCTTTTAATGTAAATGAGCGAAGACATCCATAAACGCTGTTGTCAAGTGTTATTTCAACTGGCTTTCCGGCTTTTACTTTTATACTATCGGGATAATAATTGTAATTTTTCATGCCAAGAGTTACTTTTTGCGCATCTTCAGCAGGAATAGAATCTTCAACAACATTTCCAGTCAATGATTGTTCTTCAGAACTAGAATATACTAATGTTCCTACAACTATAACAAGCATAAATATTATAATAATCATTGTAAAGTTTTTCATTTTAGCTGAAGACTCCGCTCCTTGGACCATAAACTATAATCCATGTTGTTATAATTGTTAAAATAAAAGTGATAAATATAGTTATAAAGTTATCTTCTTCACTTTGCGTTCTACTTTCCCGCATCTCTTTATAAATCATATAATTTAAGCTGAAGATTATGAATGAAGATATGATAAATATAATTATGCTTGCTATTTTTAAATTGTCATTTAATAGCATAAATGCAGTCATTGCCCCCATTAAACCTCCCATAAAACCAGCCATTGTTCCTTCCATGATTCCCATGATGCCGCAGCATTTTCCATTCCATATTCCAAAGATAATTCCTATTGTCATTCCCCACACGCTTCCTATGAACATTCCGTTAGTTGATGCAATATAAAATCCTGGTAAGAATCCTGAAATCATTCCGACAGTCATACCAACCATCATTCCAGCCATACACGGCAGTTCTTTATATGCTCGTACCTGCCTGATTGTTAGGGATATAATTGCATAACTCAATGAAGAAAGTAAAATTACAAGACCGTATTTCGGAATAAAATTTTCCACATCCTTTAATTTTATAAGATAGAGAACTATTATAGTAATAAAAGCAGTTATTATTGAATAAAAGAATGTTTTTATGAGCTCTCCTTCTACTCTTTTTCCATTCAGCTCAGATGTAAACTCTTTGAATGACATATTAATGCAGATATTTAGTCATTTATATATTTTTCTTGATGGAATTATTTGTCGCTAAAAATATTTTTAAACCAATTAATTATTTTTTCAATTAATTTAGGACTAATGCATTCACCAGATATACATAAATTAGTAGAACATTCAAAATTATTTTCGCACATTTCTTTCGCGTCCAATTGAACTGTGAAGTTTCCCTCTTCTTTGCAATATTTTCCTTCTTTTCTATAACCATAAGGATAACACTTTTCATTTAAAATACATCCATGGCATATGTATCCTTGAATAGATATTTCTTTCTGACCTGTAGAATAATTTGTAAATATATTATTTTGGAAATTTAATGTATTATTTGGTATAATTAAAGGACCGCTTGAGCTATTTGGATTGATAGAAATAGGTTCGACGCATACTCCATCTAAACACCTATAGGGGCAGACATATTCTTCAGCATATACTTCTCCATATTGACTGCACAATGCTTCAGCAATATTGAATTTCCAGTTGCAAGTATCTTTAACCACTCTTCCTGATTCATCTTGCGCTTCCCCCTTGACATAATAATTAGTTCCATTGTCTGAGTCAGTACATTTTGTTGCAAGAGAGAAAATGTCTCCTGTAGATGCAACTACCATTGTGCCTGCAGGCACTAATTGTAGTCCATTGATTATTGGATCATAGTAAGGAGAGCCACCTTCATGAATACGAATCACAATATCTTCATTTTCTTTAACATTGATATTTTGATAGCGCACATATTGCAAATTTTCTATCCAAAGATAACTGCTTAAAGCTCGTGATGTTTGAGCTGTTTTCTTCCCCCCATAATTATTTGCTCCGATAGTTAAAGTATAATCGCCATTTTGTGTAGAAACCCCTCCATGTCCGTATATATACAAATCATATGCTCCCGGAAGAACTCCTGTTAAAATGACCTCGCCTTCTCCAGGTTTATTATTAAGAGGATAATTAAAGTCAGAATACATTTGATCATTAACTCCCGATAGAATTCCTCCCCATGCCCCGCTTAAATTTTTCATTGTAATATTAATTTTACTGATTCTTTTTTCAGTATCATAAAGTTGGCCGTATGTAAAATAATCTTTACCTAAAAAATGAACATTATTCCAAAAATCACCTGCTTTTCCAACTACGGATGGCCCGGTTTTTGTAGAATTAATTTCAGCACCTAATCCAAAATCAATAAAAAGAGGCTTTGATTCTGAAGCATATACACTAGTTAAAAATAGGCTAAATAAGACTATAATTAGAGGGATAAATAAAAGTTTTTTCATTACATCAAGGATAAATATGTCTATTTAAACTTTCTCTTTACAGAGCACTTTAACGTTAAAGAAAGAACTTAATGTATAAATATGCCAAAATCCGTATAATGTCATGGAAAAAGCCAAATTTGCCAAACTTGAAAAAATAATCTTATTCTTTGTATTACTCATTATAATTATTATATTTTTCCCAAAATTGCTGGTTTATTATGATGATGCAGAGGTTTTTATAAAAGAATCTGGGATTTATGGTCCTGTAATTTATATGTTATTAATGATCTCTTCAATTATTTTTTCCCCTATTCCTTCCTCTCCATTGGCAATACTTTCAGGAGTTTTATTCGGCTCGTGGAAAGGAATGATTTACACTCTTATTTCAGCCACAATAGGCGCCGTAATTGCATTTTCAATATCGAGATACTTCTTGAGAGATTATTTAAGCAGATATTTTGAAAATCATAAATTATACAAAAAAATTGAAGGAAAAAATGATATTAATATTGCTTATTTTGTTTTTCTAACAAGATTAATGCCCCAAGTTTCTTTTGACATAGTTAGTTATATAGCTGGATTGACTAGATTGAATGTTTTCCTTTTTGTTATAGCAACATTTTTTGGAATGATTCCTATAGTTTTCGCCCTGACTTTTTTCGGCTATTTAATTGAGCCATATAAGAATACTATCCTAATTATTTTAACTATTATCTTTATAATTTATATCTATAAAATAATCAAAAAGAATTAATCATTTATTTGAAGTATATTCTATTACTATCTTATCATGCTCTTTCATAATGTATTTTTCAAATTCAGAATTTTCATTTCCATTTATTTTCATTTTGACTATTCCTTTGTCAGTGCAGGAATCAAATATGCATTGTGAATCAAATTTTTTTCCCCATATTTTGAAAAATTCTCCAATAGTGAAATCTCTTCTACATGGCCCTTCAATATGGACTTCTCCAGCGCCGTCGTGAGTATGAATTGGTCGCATTATATTCTGCGCAATTCCTATACTTGCCGGAATAAATTGTTTTTTACCGTCAATTATTATATCAAGAGTCGAGTGTATATGCAAAGCTAGGTCTTTGTGTCCACCTATATTTAACTCGTGAGCAGGAGTTGTAAGACAAGAGTTGCTCTTTTTTATTACAGAAGACATCGTCATCCATAAAAGCCAGATTAGTATAATAAGAAAAATACCTATAATAATATATTTTTTTACTTTTTTATAATTTAATTTATTTATTGGCTCTGAATTTATTTTAGAAGAGTGCTTGTCAGAATTATGCTGCATTAAACCTTCTTCATTTTTAAAATCCCTATTACATAATTCGCATCTGGGTTTGCTCATTTTTATAGTTCAGCATTAATTGCCTGCTTAAAGACTGAATATGGTTGGGCTCCTTCAATAAATTTACCATTAACGAAAAATGCAGGGGTTCCTTGAACTCCTACTTTTTGTCCATAATCTAAGTCATCCTGAACTGCAGAAGCAAACTTTCCTGAAGTTAAGCATGTGTCAAACTTTTCCTCATCTGCTCCAATTTCTTTAGCCCATTTTTCGTAATTTTCCAAGCTCAAAGACTTTTGATTTTCAAATAATTTATCATGCATCTTGAAATATCCCTCATCTCCTTTTTGCTCTCTCACGCATCTTGCTGCCTCAGCAGCTTTTTGCGCATTTGGATGAAAGTTTAATGGGAAATCCTTGAAGACTAATTTTAATTTTCCAGTTTCAATATATTCTTTATAAATGAGAGGATATGTCTGCTGAAAATGCCTTCCGCAAAATGGGCATTCATAATCTAAGAATTCAATCATCGTAATTTTTGCTTCTGCTTTTCCTAAAACAGGACTATCGCCTTCTTCAACTTCTACTTTTTGCGATGGAGAAGGCAGGTTTCCAGTATTGCCTGTGTTGATTACTTTTCCTGTAGGACTTGAACTATCTTTAGAAAAGAATACAAAGCCCCCAATAATAACAACTGCTAGAAGTATGAAAGTAGAATATTTCCAGATACTTTCTTTTTTTATTTTTATAGTTCCTTCTTCGTCCATTTTCTAAATTTCCTTGGTTTTAGAGTATTAAAATGTTTGCATGTGAATGAATCTTGAGATGTCTTTATTATTGAAAACAAAAGAAGTGCTATTGCAATGACTGAAATTTCAATTCCTTTAAATGGAAGATATATAAAAAATGACCCTAAACCTAAAAGAGCAGCTATACCTATCCCGCAAGCAGCGCATCCTGGCACAAGAAATGCTAAGAAAATTGCAATTGATGATAGAACTCCTTTACTTTGAGATGATTCTCTTACAAAATTGAACTTGTAAATAATAAGTGAAACAAGTATTCCCCCTAAAAGGCTTATAATGACTAAAGTCAAGATTGAAGATGGTAGACTGGTCTTGTGAAATCCAAAAATAAGGGAAAATAGAAAACTAATTGAAGATAAAAAATCAGATTTCTTGAAAAAATCAAGTATATTAAAAAAATTTCCTATTATTGCGTTTAAAATATAAAAAAACAACGCAATAATTACTGCAAATAAAGTATATTTGTAGTTGCCAAAAACCTTTTTCCATACAAATAATATTGTTTTTATATCTAAAATATTAGCCTTCTTTTTTATTTTCATTGAATCATAAAAATTACATTATTTATAATTCTTTCTCTGAGCGTTTAAAACAAAACACGATTTCAGAACTATATTCTAGCTCTTAGTTATAGAACCCTGGTTTAGATTACCTGAATCTCTGGCGTTTTCCATGTTTTTTAAAATTGTTAAAAACATTTTTTCTCCGAAAACACCAATACCACAACGATTGCAAAAATCAATTACGGAACCTTCATTTATTTGACCCTTGCAATATATACACTTTTTTGCCATTATTCTCTTTTTTTAATTTCTTTATAATATCTAGAGTATATAAATACTTTCATTTTTTAAAGTTCTGGAAAGCTTTTTAAACTGATTTCTTTAATAATTTATATGTTCGGAAGTAAGAATGCAAGAAATAAGGGAAAGTTTAAATTAACTGACTTTTTCCAAAAGTTTAAGGAAGGAGATGTTATAGCAGTAGTCAGAGAGCCAAGTTTTACCTTTAGTTATTCCAAAAGATTGCAAGGAAGAACAGGAAAAGTCCTAGAAAAAAGAGGTTCAGCATATTATGTTGAAATTAAAGATCTTAACAAACCAAAAAGATATTTAATAAGGCCAATTCATCTTAAAAGAATAGAAGTCAAGAACAAATAATGATAATTTCAAAAAAACCACTGGCAATTGCAGAAGCAAAAGCATATGTAAAGGATTTTACAGAGAGAAAACAGCTTGAAAATTATTTCAGGAAATTTGCTAATTTGTCAAATGAAGATTCTGAAAAACTTATGAAAGAAATAAGAGTCCTGAATAATCCAAAGATAAAGGAGGAAAACATAGTGAAGATAGCTGATTTTCTGCCTAAAGATATGGAAGACTTAGGAAAAATATTTAATGAAATAACTCTTAATGAAGAAGAATCTAATACTATACTTGAAATTGTTAAAAAATATTAATTATGACAGAAAAAGAAAATTATGCAATAGTTTTAGATTACCTGCCCTATGGTTATCCTATGGGGGAAAAAACAACCCCAGTAGTACAGGCAATAGGTGAAAATAACTTTTCCCTTCTTGAATTGGTTCCTAGAAGAGGCATTATTTTAGAAGTGAAGGAAAGGGTCTATATAGGTCCTGAAAAAAGAGATAAGATATATTATATAGCTGGTAAGCTTTCTAAAGAAAAGCTGACAGAAACTGCAAAAGCACAATTGCAAGTATTTGTGGGGAAAATAGTCAATGATGATGAGAAAAAATTTGTGGATTTTTTCAATAATGCTGTTCCAATCAATACAAGATTGCACCAGATAGAACTAATATCTGGCATGGGAAAGAAGCACACACAAGAAATTCTCAAAGAGAGAGAAGAGAAATTATTTGAATCATTTAATGAGATGAAAAGTAGAATAAAGAATCTACCAGACCCAAAAAAAGCAATAGAGAAGAGGATATTGGAAGAATTGTCAGAAAGACAAAGATTTAATTTATTTATCAAATAAAATGGAAAAGAAACAAGAAAGGAGAAATCAAACTCAAGAAAAGCAAACTGCTAAGAAAGATGCCAGAGAAGAAGAAAACGAAATTTTGGTTAGAATAAGTGGATATGATATTCCTGGTTCAAAAAATGTTTATGCAGGACTTACAAAAATAAAGGGTGTTTCATGGTCAATATCAAATGCTTTATGTGTAAAGTTGAATGTTAATAGAGCAAAGAAAATAGCTGAGCTAAAAAAAGAAGAAATAATGGAAATAGAGAGCTTTTTAAGGAGCCTTCCAATTTTAAACTTTTTGAAAAATAGGAGAAGCGATAGTGAAACCGGAGAGACAAAGCATTATTTAGGGTCTGATTTGGAAATAAGAAGAGAATTTGATATAAAGAGGCTTAAAGAGATAAAAAGTTATAAAGGAATACGGCACTCTGCGAAACTTCCCGTAAGAGGACAAAGAACAAGATCTCACTTTAGGAAAAAAGGAAAGCCAATGGGAGTTAAAAGGAAAAAATGATAAGAAAGAAAAAGCTTTATGTAAGGCCAAGAAAACTTTATGAAAAAGGCAGAATAAAAGAAGAAAATATACTTCTTGAAAAGTATGCGTTGAAAAATAAAAGAGAAATATGGAAAACTCTTGCTAAAATGAATTATTTTAAGAGAAGAGCAAGAGAACTTGCGCAAACAGGAGAAGAAGAGCAGAAAATTTTATTTGATAAACTAAACAAGATAGGTTTGAATGTGAAAAATATTGCTGATGTTTTGGCCCTGAAGATAGAAAATCTTCTTGAGAGAAGGCTTCCTACTATCGTATTTAGAAAAAAATTATCTGCAACTCTGAAACAAGCCAGGCAGATGGTAGCTCATAAGAGAGTAATGATAAGTGAAAAAGTAGTAAATTCTCCAAGTTATGTTGTACAAGTTGAAGAAGAAAACAAAATAACTTTAAAACATAAGAATATAAAGCCAAAGAAGGAGGAAATACAAAATGTCTGAAGAAATAGGAGAGACTAAAAATGAAGTTTTTGCAAGTGAAACTGAAGAGAAAATTTCTGAAAAAGGAATTGAAAAAGCAGGAATTGTCTATATCTTTGCATCCCAAAATAATACTATAGTGCACCTTACTGATCTTGCTGGAAATACATTATCTCGTGTAAGCGGTGGAATGCTTACAAAGCATAGCAGATTAAAAGCAGATCCTACAGTTGCTATGTTCGTTGCAAAAAAAACCGCTCAGAGAGCAAAGGACCTTGGCATAAACGCACTTTACATAAGAACAAGAGGAAAAACAGGAAGTCCTGGGCTAGGTTCAGGAGCATATTCTGCAATAAAAAGCTTGTCCAAGGAAGGATTTAAAATAATAAATGTTCTTGATACAACAAGAGTTCCGCGCGGCGGACCAAAGAAAAAAGGCGGAAAGAGAGGAAGAAGAGTATAAAGATTTAAAAAATCAATAATCAACACATTAAAATGGAAGTAATTGAAAAGACACCTGAAAGAATTGCAATGAGGCTTGAAATAACAGAGTCACTTGCGAATGCAATAAGGAGAAGTGTAGCAGAAGTTCCAACTCTTGCAATTGATGATGTAGAAATCTTCAAAAACGATTCAGCTGTTTATGATGAGGTTTTAGCTCATAGGCTAGGATTAATTCCACTAAAGACAGAAAAAGGAATGTCTTCAAAGACAAAAATTGATTTGAAGCTGTCAAAAGAAGGCCCGGGTTTAGTTTATGCAGGAGATTTAAAGGGACCGGTTGATGCAGTATATGAAAAAATCCCTATAACACTTTTAGGAGAAGGAAAAGTTGAGCTTGTTGCGACAGCTATTCTTGGAAAAGGAATAGAGCATGCAAAATATACTCCTGGTTTGTGCTATTATAGAAGCATTCTTGAAGTAAAATCTTCTCCAGAAATAGATAAAATAGTAGAGAAATCCAAAGGAGCAATAAAAAATCAAAAGCAGGGAAGCAAGTGGTTATGTGATTTAAACGATGCGGAAATAAACGCAATCGAAAAAATAGATAAAGAAGCTATTAAAAATTCAAAAGAAATTATTTTAATTGTTGAATCTTATGGAAATATGGCTGCAAAAGATATACTTTTAAAGGCAATAGATGCACTTTGCGATAACCTTGATGAATTTGAGAAAGAGCTGAAATGAGAATTTATTCTATAATAAGAAAACTTTAAATGTCTTTATATTTTTATATATGCGCGCGGGGATGCCGGAGCGGTCAAACGGGCGACGTTAAGGCCGTCGTAGCTTAGTGCTTGCGGAGGTTCGAATCCTCCTTCCCGCATAAATACTTTTTGTCTAATTCATGGGCACTATTTTTCAAAAAGTATGAACATTGCTCCCAATTTCTTTTGTCTAACTAAATCATAAGAACTCTGAAAATCAAGTCTGCTCTCTATACCTCTACTATCTAAGATTTTTCCAATAGCATTTCTTTTGAATCTTAATTTCTTAAGAACATGTGAATATGTAGATAATAGATCGCGAGAAAGATCTTGACTTTGAATGAGCTTGTATCCTTCCGTTTTAAATAACTTCCCTATATCTTTCACTGTTAAAATCTCTGTTAAACCTAATCTCTTTCCAAAGCTACCTAGAACTTCCTTCCTGTAAACATCCTCCAACAGAACGGTATCTTCTAAAATTACTCTTCCTCCTTCCTTTTTAGCTTCTACAGAGAACAAACCAAACATTTATATAGTATCAAATGATACTATTATCAATAGATACTATGGAAGCACACCAAGAACACAAAGAATTGAAATTTAATATACGGAACATTATTAGTCGAAGCCCACGTTTGGAGACAGTAGTTATGGTTGAACAATTTATCAAGGAACATTCTGGGAAATACAAGAAAACTAACCTTTTCCAGAATCTCCCCAAAAAAATAATGTGGGGAACATTTAGCGTGATATTAAACTATTTGTGGGAAAACAATAAGATCGCTGTAGATAGAAATAATTTTATCATTTACATCTGGAATCCCGAGCTTGCGAAGAAATTTATAAATAGAAAGAGATATTAAAAGAGATGAGTTTCAGCAAACCTGCAGATGGGGTGACGTTCGCAGATGACGAACTCGAAAACGCGTTTAATACTCTCAATGAGGAAGATTGGTTGAAGAAAGCCATCAGGCGAACTATCACAGATCTCAAAGAAAATGCCTTCTGTGGAGAGCATATTAAGAAAGAACAAATACCTAAAGAATATATAAAGAAATATGGAATTGATAATCTTTGGTGGTATTCTTTGCCTAAAGGCTGGCGTCTGGTGTATTCCATTGTCACGCCAAGCAATGTTGAACTTTTAGCAGTAATTATTGATTACTATAATCATAAGAAGTATGAACGAAAGTTTAGATATTAATCAGCTCTCTCCGCATCTCACTTTCGGCAACAGAAAGATTTAAATACTATATTACTAATATAAGTAATATGTTACTTGATAAGAATACATCGAATGTCTTAGAGGCATTTACCTCCGACTATAAGAAAAAAGTCTATGGAAGTGATTTGGCAAAGAAGTTGCACATGAACCAAAAGACAGTCTCGAATATTCTAAGCAAACTGGAAAAAGAACATCTCCTCAAATTTACAGTTGAAGGAAAGAACAAATATTATTCTATGAACAGTTTTAATCCCCATATCAAGGAAGTCATTAAGCTGATAGAAATAAGTAGAAAAATATGCTTTTTAAAAAAATACAAACACATCAAAGATCTCTTTGAGAAAATAGAAGAAAGGTCAAAGGGCGTCGTTGTTATCTTCGGGAGTTATGCAAAAGGCACTCCCACAAAGAGTTCAGATATTGATATCTTTTTGATAGGCGCTTGTTCAGGAGTAGAAGATTTAGAAACACTATATAATCTGAAAATAAATATTATAGTGTCAAAGAAAAAGAAGTTTAATAAAAATGAACACTTCATTAAAGAAATCGTAAAGAACCATATTATCTTAAAAGGGGTAGAGGAATTTGTCGAATTATTATGGCAATAACATTGCACTGGTGTTGTAAAAATGAGAATGGGCTTAAGCTTGATGCACCCAATGAGAATTTAACACAAGGCTATCTGACACTTGCTGAAAACGCTCTTGGAACAATGAATCGAGAGAGAAACTACAACCGCCAGTTTGCTATTTCTGCTTGTTACTATTCTATGTATTATGCACTCTATTCTGTCTTAATGAAAATAGGCATCAAATGTGAAATTCATTCATGTACCCTTGAGTTCATGAAAAATCTGTTGAAAGATGCCTATACTTTAGAGGAAATAAGGGCAATTAAGAAAGCTTTTGATTGCAGAGAAACTGCCCAATATTATGTCGATAGAATCGTAAGCAAAGAAGATGAGATATATATTATGGCACAAGCACCTCTCTTCATTACCAAATCCAAGGAAATCCTCAACGAACTCAACGAAAAAGATATTCAACAGACGAGGGAAGAATTACAAAAGATAATCGATAAGAATTAGATTATCCATCACTCTAGACGAGCCTTACAACCATTATTAATTAGGTTTAAATACTCTTTTTATTGAATTTATTTATGATGAAGATAAGCAAGACAAAAATCAAGAGAAATTTAATAAGAAAGACAAATCCGTCAATTATAGAGACAATTAATCTTTCTAGAAAGAACCAAAATTGGCTTGAATTGTCAAAAATTCTTTCCAGCTCATCAAGAAAATATTCTTCTGTAAATCTTTCTGATATCGAAAAAGCAACTAGTATAGGCGATACCATAGTTGTTTTAGGAAAAATTCTTTCATTAGGAGAATTAAGCAAAAAAATCAGGATATGCTCTCTTTCAATTTCACATAATGCGAGGGAGAAATTAAAAAAAACTAAGTCTGAATGGAGAAGTTTGACTGAAGAGATAAAAAGCAATCCTAAATGCGAGGGAGTAAAAATAATAAAATAAGATGGAAAAAACAATTGTTATAGATGCAAGTAATGGAGTTTTAGGAAGAATTGCCAGCTATGCAGCAAAACAAGCTCTTCTCGGAAAATCAGTTGTAATTATTAATTGCAATAATTCATTAATAACTGGAAAAAAAAGAAGCACTATAGAAGAGTATAAAATAAAAAGAAAGAGAGGAGGACATAGTCTTAAAGGCCCGCATTATCCAAAAAGTCCTGAAATGATTATGAAAAGAACTATAAGAGGAATGCTTTCATACAAACAAGGAAGAGGTCTTGATGCATTTAAAAGAATTAAATGCCATCACGGAATTCCGTCTTCATATGAAACCTCGCAAAAAATATCTTTAAAGAAAGAATTAAATACAAAAACAATCAGCTTGTTTGAATTGTCAGAAGAAATATGATAGAAAAATTAATAATATCTGGGAAGAGAAAAACAGCAATAGCAAAACTTAGAGTAAAGCCAGGAAATGGAAAGATATTCTACAACTATCTTCCTGCTTCAGAATTGAATTTTTTTTACAAGCTATCTCTTTCTGAACCAATTAGAATCTATGAAAGAGAACTTGGAGAATGCAAATATGATTTTTTTATTAAGACCATGGGCGGAGGCAAAGAAGCGCAAATTCAAGCAGCCAGACTTGCGATTGCAAAAGCCCTAGTTTTAGCAACAGGATCTGATGTTCTAAAGAAAGCATATCTTGCTTATGACAGAAATATGTTGGTTCCAGATGCAAGAAGAAAAGAGGCAGCAAAGCCCGGAGATTCTGCTCCGAGGGCAAAAAGGCAGAAGAGCTATAGGTAATTATTTCTAAAATATAGCTTTTTATCCAATATTGTGCTATTAAGCGAATATTTATCTCACTTAATCGTTGTTATGTCTAATTCAGAATTCGGGCTAAAAGATAGAAACCGAAAGATTTATTCTGATTCATACACTGACCAACCTTGAACCCTTGACCTTTCATACCTGAAACTTCCATCGTTCTTTGAAACTAATGATTCAAAGATATGTCCATCTTTCCCAACGATAGGCAATGCTACTGAACTTAAAGCAATCGCTTGTCTTTCATAGGTGTCATCAGCGTTTGGGTCATAAATAATTCCTAAGAACTCTCTAACTCCTCTATTTTTTAAAAAACTAACGAGAGATTTATTTGAAAATATTTTATTTCCAACATTACCACAAGCTGAACCAACAAATTGTAAATCTTTTGAATCTGTTGGAATTAATAAGATTCCTGAAGGGTCACTTCTATCAATTCCAGATATAGAATACAATTCATCTTCTAATACATTCACTTCTGGTAAAGACTCCCTATTAGCCCTATAGTTTTCAGTCCAGTGATTAACAATTTCTTTTAAGTTTGTCATTTTAATAATAGATATATAGCTCATTTATAAATCTTTCGGTTATTTTACTACTTTAAAGTTAATATTAGATACGCCAGAATTCTGAACTCTGAATCCTTCGGATTTTGCCCCGCTGCGCTCTCACCTACGGCTCGGGGCAATTAACAGGGCTTATGCAAAGTTGCGAGTCGAGCGGAGGAATTTTGAGGCAACCCAGAAAATTCCGACCTCCTGGCGAGCAATTTGGGAAACCGAAGTGCAACGAGGTTTCCGCATAAGCCAGATGTTATGTCTAATTAAAATCACTTTTCTTACCCACCCAATAGCAGAAGTTGTTGCTCCGTGCTTCGCACAATTTACTGAAATTTCGTTTCAGAATTTATATTTGGACTCTTTCTACTTGGTGTCTTTATCAGAAATTATAAAGTCATCAAAATAAATTTTGCAATCTTTTCTTGGAGCAAAACGCTCGTCATTTCCACCAAAAAATAATGTAAACATAAACCATTCAATTCCATATTTTGCTCCTTTTTGTCTCCACTTAACTTCTTGATGGAGTGCAAGTTTTCCATCAAGCCAACAGATTATGTAACCTGGGTCTTCCCAATTCTTGTTCATCTTAATTTTCATTTTTACTATATGCCACTTTCCAGGTTTAAACTTTAACCTTTCCATTTTTTTAGAACACAAGTTATGCCACCAAAAACCCGTGCCATAATTAGCCGAATCATTAGGGTAGTAAGAATATTGATGCATCTCTCCCTTTGTACGCCACATAACTCTTGAAGAAAATCCTTCCATAGAATGCTTTCCTCCTCAAGGTTTATCTCCTCCAGCGAATCCAGGCAATTTTCCGCCTAATCTCCAGTCAAATCCTTTCTCAAATTTTACTTTATACTGACAATATAAGACTTTATAACTTTTCTTTAGGTCAATATGCCAACTTGCCTTATCCTCTTTTCCGAACTTACCTTTTGAAAAACCTATTTGAAGAACCTTTTTATTTCCATCTTTGACTATTTTTGGATTTACAGAGGTAGTAACTATTTTAGGATTTTTCCAAGCTTTTTTTATTTGTTTTTCAGTATAAGGACCTACTTTTTCTTTTTGAAAATTAATTTTTATGTCAAGGAACTTGAAGAAAACCTTGCCTTTCAAGGCAAGGTTGTTCCTTGAGCATCCAAAAGTCCTAAACAAACCATGGGCTTTAGCCCATGGTCAAACACAAGGACTTTTTGATTTTCATATTCTTTAATCGGTTAGGAAGCTTAATAATTTATCGCTACTTATGTTAATATCCAAACCTTCTCTCATAATCCTTGTGATCCATCCACTCAAGAATTATGGACAAAACACAAACTTCTCCATTAACTACAGAATATATTAATCTCCATCCTTTCGGCAAATCATATTTCCATAAATTATCAATTCCATACTTGTCTATGTAAACTTTCGGAATTAACCTTTTTTGTATTCTTATTCCACAAAAGGCATTTTCTTCCAAGTCGTCTAATGCTCTATTTATCCACTCATAAAGTTTTTTATCTTCAGTTTTTGAATCTTTAAGTTTCTCAAGACTCTCTTTTAGTTTTTCTTCTGCAAATTTGATTTGTGATTTCATCTTGATAAGTTAGACTTGTTAAGGTATTTTCTTACTAACTCTGGATTCCAAATCCAAACAACCCACCCCTCTTTGTCTTGTGCTATTTTTCCTGATTCTATTAAATAGTCAAATATTACACAGAGGGTTTGATATATCATCTTTCTCGGCAAAGCTTCCCAAAGAGACTTTTTCTTGTATTCTCCAGAGTTCTCTCTAATAAATTCTTCAACCATTAGAATTGTATCTAATTGTGGATAGTGCAAGATGTTTTTTCTTAATGTTTCTTGTGGCATGGGTATACATACTTGTATAACTATAAAAATCTTTCGGTTTTCAAAAATTCTTTTTTTAGAAAAAAAGAAGCAAAAAATTTACGGCGGGCTTCCTAACAACTAACTGAAAACGAAAAATGCTCGAGGGCAAACTTTGATTTTTTGCCTTCGGCATCGTTGCACTAAAATTCAATCCCTAACGGGAGAGTTTAACAGTGATTAAGAGACTACGCTCGGTTGCACCTCGCTCCACCCATATTTTCTCCCTTCGGTCGAAAACATCGCGATTAAGCGATGTTAGTTTCAATAAGTGGGCGAGCTAATATAGTATTTTTCGTAGAAAAATAAAAATTAATAAAAAAAGGTTGGCGTCAAATTAATTTTAGTGTTTTTCTTTTTTCACGAATCTCCTCTCTGAATTCTATACCATTTTTCTCAAGAATTTGCTTAATACCACCATATATCCTTTGTGCTATCGGAAGTCTCTCACCCCTATCAACATTAATTTTAAAGAAATAATTTCTTTCCTCATCAAAACCCACATCAAAATCAATATCAGGTTTTTTAGCAAAGTTAGATACAGTTACTTGAATATGATCGTTTCCAAAACCTTTTCCCTCTGTTTCTGATTTATTTGAAACATATCCTCTCGTTTCTTGTCCTAGATATAGTTCAGATGATGCTTTGTCTAACCTAATTACTCTGTTTAAGAAAGGAATTTTACTTGTATAATATGCGATTTTTGCCATTAATGCCCAAGATGCCATTTCAGTAAAATGATGGGGTGAATCTGATGCGTAAGATTGCCTTTCATTTCTAATCACTAAATCTATAGGAGACTCCCTTGAATTAGGTAAGGAATGAACATAATTATCTCTTACTTTTGTTTCTAAGTCACTTCCCAAAAAAGCTTCATTAACCAATTCAACAGTATCTTTCAATATATTAACATATCTTTTCCATGATTTCCCAAATTCTACTTGAAATTCATATTCTGAAGTCATACTTTAAGGTATTATATATGCCTTTATAAATCTTATGGTTATTTACTACTTTCAAGACACAACGCCAACCTTTAGAATACGCTCGCCCGCTTACTTTTGATTTTTTGGCTTCTCCAATCGTTGCACTAAAATTCAATCCCTAACGGGAGAGTTTAACAGTGATTAAGAGACTACGCTCGGTTGCACCTCGCTCCACCCATATTTTCTCCCTTCGGTCGAAAAACTTCGTATAGCCCGATACGTTAATCAAAGATTCTCAAATTTCTTTAATTTTTTTATCCTTTTCAATCTTTTTCTTTATTCTTATAGGTATATTTTTATCAAGAAACAAATTAAAGTGTAATTAACTCACGCGTTTCCAGTCTGTTGCAGCAAATCAAACGGATTTTTGATTTTCTTTATCTGTTCAGATGAAACATGCGTATAAATTTGCGTTGTGTTTAAAGAGCTATGGCCAAGTATTGATTGTATAATTCTTATGTCAGTGCCTTGCTCAAGCAAGTGAGTTGCAAAACTATGCCTCAATGTGTGGGGAGTTACTTTTTTTTGAATTCCTGCCCTTTTCTTAGTTCCTGAAATAATTTTCTGGATATTTCTCGTAGTAAGTGGCTTTTCTTTTGAAAAAACATAGTTATTTTCTCTGCTTTCAAGATATTTTTGCAAATCTTGTCCTAGAGAAGATGAAAGAGTGAAAATTCTGTCTTTTGATCCTTTGCCTTTTCTCACCCATCCAGTATTTTCATTAAAATTAACTTCTGAAACTTTTAAATTAACAAGTTCAGAAACTCTAAGCCCTGATGAATAAAGAAGTCCAATAATTAATCTCGACTTTTCTGTATCAGAATTATTTAAGAGTATCTTAACCTCTTCTTTTGTCAATACTTCAGGAAGCGTTCTATCTTTCTTAGGTATTTTCACTGCAGAAAAATCCTTTTTCAGAATTTCAGTATAGAAGAATTTCAGAGAAGCAGCAGCAAGCATAATTGTATTTTTAGATTTATTTTCAAATAATTCTGACAAATATAATTTTACATCATCTTGATTTAAAAGTTCTGCCTGCTTATTTGTTTTTTTCAAAAATTTTTCAACAAAAAAGCTGTAATTACGAACTGTTAAGGGAGAAAAACCTCTTAACTTTAATTCGCTTTTTAATAAATTTATTTGTTCCATTTATACTTCTTTTTATATTAAGATTTAAACGAACTTTTATTTAAACCTTTAGTTTTCAGGTTTTATTTGTCAAAAAGTCCTTTCTACTGCAAAGCCACAATTCTTTTAAATCTCTATTTTCTAAAAAAAACATGGAAGAAGAAAAATTGAAAATGGCTATTATTGCTGGAGCTTCATGTGCCATGGATTACAAAGAAGAAAATCCATTTTCTTCGTCAGAGGAAACGATTAGGTATGTTTCAGAAAAAGCCAGTGAAATTTTAAGCAAAATTGATATAGGTTAGTTTAAGATTAATAATGTTAAATAAAAGTCAGCTCTATGAAAAAATAAAAGATAAAAATATATTAGATTTATTAAGAAATACTAGATATTTTCTATATTTAAGAGAGCCGAATGGATTATATGTGCATAAATTAATAACTCTGCAGACTGTTTTTTCTCTTTATGAAAGAAATATTCTCAATAGAAAAAATAATGATATGACTGTTGAGCAGTATAAAGATAATCATCAAAAAGAATTCAATAATACACTTCAAGCATTACTGGAATCAACTGAATTTGGAGCTAGATTCTAAGCTAATCATCACAAGATTTATAACGCTTTTCTGTATCTTTATTTTATGCGGGGATTCCGGAGCGGTCAAACGGGCAGGACTTAAGATGTCTGTCTCTCATTAGGAGAGATAATAAGTTCAGGATTTAAGAAATCCTGTGTGCTTAGTGCCTACGGAGGTTCGAATCCTCCTCCCCGCATTGATACTTTTCATCTGAAACAAAAGATATAAAAAAGGCATTGAGTAATAAAGTAAGATGGAGGGAATAGTTCTTGCTGGTGTTCTTGGAGGAATTGGAGGCTTGACCAGAGGGCTTATTGGACTTTTAAAGGCATTATCCTTAAAGAGAAGAATAATATGGAAATATTATGTAATAACTGTTTTAGTTGCAATGATTATTGGAGTCTTTGTCGGAATTATTTTTGATTTTGATAAAAGGCTTTCTCTTTTAGCTGGCTATGCAGGAACAGATATTCTTGAGGGAATTTATAAATCATTTGCAGTTCAGAAAATTTATGTACAAAAGAGAAAATAATGACTAAAACAAGCATTCATATAGTTATTGACGAAAAATTAAAAAAGACACTCAATAACAGAGCGAAAAAAGAAATGTTAAGTATTGAAGAGTTGATTGTGGATATATTAAGGAGGTCTACTTTAACTTATATGGGTAAAAAATATTATGGTGATAAAGTCGATGACAAATTCTTGACTTTTTTTTCGAGAAAAGGAAAGAAAAAGGCTTAATTAAAGAGATTTTAGTTCATCTATGTTTTAGATTAACTTTATTAAGAGGAATGAATTCTTTCCATGCAACCTCAAAAATTTGTTCAAGAGTTTTAGCAAAGAAATCTGTTGATAGCCATATTCCCACATCATAATTAGAGTGTATGGCCTTGTCATCAAGAATCATGAAAATTATCTGCTCTGAATCTACAATTGCAAATCTTCCATTAAGACCTAATCCTGAGCAATCTCTTACTTCGGCAAATTTTGAAAACTCTTTTGCAATCTTAATATTTTCTTCCACTATTGGGGCGGCTATGCGTATAGTTACTCCTCTTTTCTTGGCTTTCTCAAATGCTGAAGCAAGAACCTCAAGTTTTCTGTTTATCCCTTCTGATGTCGTAACTAGTGTAATTGTTTCTTCAGCAGATCTAATCATCATATCAAGATGATTGTACATATTTTGCCTGCCTCTCAAGCTTCCAGATAAATCAGAAGGTTCAACGAATTTTACTCCGTTAGTAAACAATGAATTAAGTTCATCCAGAACTTCGTCACCCTTTAATTTTTCAAGCCTCTTGCTCTTTTCCTGGGCATTTACTACCAAATTTTTCTTTACCCTTTCCACTACTTCTCCAGGTTTTAAAGCAACAAATTTAATCGGCTTTCCTATTTTCATTATAATAAAACCTTTTTTCTCCAAAGATTCCAGAATGTCATATGTTCTGCTTCTTGGAACGTCAGAAATACTGCTTAGCTCTCCTGCAGTGGAAACCCCCCTTGAAAGAAGAGCTGTCCAAACTCTTGCCTCATATAAATTTAAATCAAAAATTTTTCTTAGCCTACTTAAAAATTCTTCTTTGACTATCATAATTTATATTTAATCACCATCTATTTTTATTATAAATGCTCGTAGTATTTAAATCTTTTTAATCTTATTATCCCTGATTAATTGCGAAAAAATATAGCAATATTTCTCTCTCTTATAGTAAATACAATTGCTCCTTCCGGAAATCTTGAGTTATTAAAGGTGATTTTCTTGAGATTCGTCCTCCCAATAAGAAATTTTTTATGGGCTTCAAACATTGAAGATAAATCTTTTTCACAGTAGATTTCAAGAGAAATAGTCTCTCCTTTTTTCATTCCAGCTTTTTTTCTTTCTGCCTGTATCTTTCTAGCCAGCTCTCTAGAAAATCCTTCTGCTTCAAGTTCAGGAGTTACCTTTGCATCCAGCCAGACAGAAATTTCTTTTCCTTTTTCAAAAGTTACTTTTTTTATGTTAAGCTGTCTTAAGATGATTTCTTCTAGTTCTTTTGAGAAAGATGTTCCTTTTACAACAGCTTTTGCAAGAGGCCAGCGCAATCCAATCTTAACTTTATCTCTTTCAGCAAGACCCATTTCTATAATTCTCAACAATGAAATAAAATCTTTTTCTAGCTTTGCATTTATCTTTCTAGTTTCAGGTTTTGGAAAGTAAGAAAGATGCACAGATTCTTCTTTAGTTATTTTTAATTTCTTCATATCCTGCCATATTTTTTCTGTTAGAAAAGGAGTTATTGGAGATAAAAGCCCGAGGATTCCTTCTCTTATTTCTGCAAGAAAAGGATATGTTTCATCAGACCTTTCTCTTATTATTTGAATGTATTTTTTGCTTAAATCATTGATTACAAAATCTTCTATTTTTTGCAATGCTTCTGAAAACTTGTATTTATTATAGCTTTCCAATACTTCATTTGAAAGAGAATTAAATTTTGAAAGAATCCACTTGTCCTCTATCTTTATCTTTCCAGAATTTTTTGGTAGTTGATTTATGAAGGAATTTATATTGTTTAAAACAATGAAAAAATTTACTATCTCTTCCATTTTTTTTTCATCAAATGCAAAATCTTCTCCTTTGGAGAATTTTGCAAAATAATAGCGCATATGGTCTCTCCCATACTTAGATATTATCTCAGATGGAGAAGTAATATTGCTCAAAGATTTTGACATTTTTACTTTTTTTATATCTGTTATCATTCCGTGCATCATAGAACTTTTAAAAGCTGTTTTTCCGAAATTTATTTCAGAGAGAATTAACTGCGAATTCCACCATCCTCTTATTTGATCTTTTCCTTCTATGTTTAAATCAGCAGGCCAGAATTTTTTGAAGTCTTCTTTATATGAAGGATAGCCTAAAGCTGCCCAACTAGACACTCCTGAATCAAACCATACATCAAGCACTTCTGGAATTCTTTTCAATATTTTTCCAGATTTGCTTTTAATAACAATCTCATCTATTGAAGGTTTATGAACATCTTTTATTTTTTTTCCAGATAGTTTTTCAAGCTCTTTAATGCTCCCTATTGTTATTATTTCTTTTTTTTCTTCATCACACCATATCGGGATAGGAGTTCCCCAATATCTTTGTCTTGAAATTGGCCAATCAGAAATTCCCTCAAGCCAGGCTTTCATGCGAAGTTTAACCCAAGAAGGAACCCAATTTATTTTTTCATTTTTTTCAAGAAGTTTTTTCTTTATTTTTGATATTCTAAAGAACCATTGCGGGAGCGAGAGCATTAAGAGAGGGGTTTTGTCTCTCCAGCATAGGGGATAATCATGTTCATATAACTTTTTTTGCACAAGAAATCCTTCTTTTTCTAAATCCGAGATTATTTCTTCGTTTGTATCTCGAACTTTTTTTCCAGAATATTTCCCAGCTTCTTTTGTAAAAATTCCGTTTATTTCTACAGGGGAAGGCATATCTAGATTGTACTGTTTTCCTACCTCATAGTCTTCTTTTCCATGGCTAGGAGCGCAATGAACAAGTCCTGTTCCTTCTTTTGTTGTAACATATCTGGATGAAAGAACTATTTCATATCCTTTCTTTATTTTCAAATTCAAATATTTTGAAATGGGTGAATCATATTTCCAGCCCTCCATATCTTTTCCTTTAAACTCTCTTAATACTCTAAAATTATCTTTAAATGAAGAGATTAATGTATCCTTAAGGTCTTTTGCAATTATCCACTTCTCTGATTTATTGTTTTCAATCTCTTGGTATATTACAGAAGGGTTTACCATGATTGCAGTATTTCCTGGAAGAGTCCAAGGAGTTGTTGTCCAGATTATAAGAAAAGTATTTTTTTTATCCTTCAGCGGAAATTTCACAAAAATAGATAAGTCTTTTTGCTTTTCATATATTATTTCATTATAAGCAACTGCTGTGGCACAACGCGAGCATACATGGACAGGATATTTTCCGAGATATAAAAGCCCTTTCTTCTCAGCTTCCTTGAAAGAATGCCAAATTGTTTCAATATATTTTTCTGAAAGAGTCAAATATGGATTTTTCCAGTCCATCCAGACTCCAAGGTTTGCAAATTCAGAGTTCATTATTTCTATATATTTAGTGGCAAAATTTCTGCACTTGTCAACAAACTTTTTCACACCATATTTTTCTATATCTTGCTTTGAAGTAGAGCCTATTTCTTTTTCGACCTGAAATTCTATCGGTACACCATGTGTGTCATAACCAGGTATATCAATGACATTTTTTCCCTGCATGCGCTGTGAGCGCATTGCAATATCTTTCAATATTTTATTAAGAGCTGTTCCTAAATGAATATAGCCTGTTGCATAAGGCGGACCATCCACCATATAGAATTTTTTTCCTTTTTGGTTTTTCTTTTTTGATTTTTCATAAATTTGGTTTTCTTTCCAGAATCCCAATACTTCTTTTTCGTATTCGGCTTTTTCCATATATTTATCTTATTTATATGCTTTTATAGTTTGCTAAAATTTTTCGCTTTTAGTCCATTTTGCATTGAAGCTTTTTATGTAAGACACTAAAGAAAATATCGATATAAAAAAACTTGCAAGAGAAACGTGATTCTTGCCAGTCAAGTAAAACCATATTCCAGAAATTATGAAAAATATTACTAGTACCTTAAACCATTTCCTGCCTTCAATGAGCTCTTCTCTTGCCATCCAAGAGACAATTAATCCCAAAGGTATACTCATTAATAATATAATTATTTCAACTAACATGTTAAATGATGCAATGCATTGTTTAAATCTTTTTCCATAGGTAGAATTCTTTACTTTAATTATTGTTTAGTTTTTTTCTTTTAAACGTACTGCTTGAAAAGATTTGAAGCATGTTGGTGAGCAACAATATCCATATTTTTGTCCGCATGGAATACAAATAATAGTGTATTTGTCACAAATCTTGTTTCTGCAATTTTTATATAAGTCGCAAGGGACATCGCATAATTCGCATTTTGTTATTGGGCTTTCTTTGCTGTTAACATTTGATTTTAACCGCTTGTCAAATACGAAGCAAGAGCCTTCCCATATTGTATCTTGAAACTCTTTGGCAAATGTTAAAATACCTCCTTCTAATTGTGCGACATCTTTGAAACCTTGTTCTTTAAAATATGCTGTTGCTTTTTCGCATCTAATACCTCCGGTGCAGTACATAACTATTTTTTTATCTTTTTTATCTTTCAATTGTTCTGCTATTTTTGAAAATTCCCTAAAAGTTTCAATATCTGGAGTTATTGCTCCCTTAAACTTTCCAATTTTGGATTCATAATTATTTCTAGCATCAAGAATAATTATTTCTTTTCCAATTTTGTTTTCGTCTTTATATAAATCTAAGAACTCTGCCGGAGATAAATATTCCCCTGTCCTGCGCAAATCAACATTTTTTCCAAAATTAACAATCTCTTTTTTTATTTTTATGATCATCTTCTTAAATGGGTGCTGCAGTCCTAAATCTTCTTTAAACTTAATATCTGATAATCTACTGTCTTTTCTGAGTAATTTTTTGTATTTTTCTGTTTGTTCTTTACTTCCTGAAATTGAGCCGTTTATTCCCTCATGCGCGATTAGAATTCTTCCTTTTATGCCAAGCTGTTTGCAAAGTAAGAGATTTTCTGCCCTAAACAAAACAGGATTTTTTATATAGGTATACTTGTAAAACAGCAAAATACTTATCTGTTCCATAATATTTTTTATCTCTTTTACCTTTAAATATTATGCTTAGTGTGCTTTTTCCAAACGCCCGGACCAGGATTTGAACCTGGGAATCCGTGAGGAAACGGGATTAGCAA
>ERZ1292623.1187-Hain-H51-01um-R1-1187-length-25644-cov-31_pt1 | contig 25644 bp, 22 predicted proteins | sample MGYA00564398_ERZ1292623 | MGnify/ENA primary metagenome ERZ1292623 (study PRJEB36523, sample SAMEA6512633) | groundwater metagenome | collected 2019-01-07 | study: AquaDiva: Metagenomics assemblies of 32 groundwater samples | reverse complement strand
GGCATTTTATCAATATCTTCCTGTTTTGTCCACCCTCCTAAAAGATGTAGGTGCAAATGGTCTATCACTTGCCCGCCTTCCCTGCCAACATTAAAAACTAATTTATATCCTTTTAATCCGGCTTCTTCCGCGACCTTTTTAGCCATAAAAATTAACTTAGAAATAATTTCCCGATGGTTGTTTTCAATGTGCATTATTGACTGAATATGTTCCTTTGGAACAATTAAATAATGAATCGGCGCCGAGGGATGAGCACTTTTAAAAACAACAACCTCATTATTTTCATAAATTATTTCAGCCGATATTTCTTTATTGATGATTTTGCAAAAAATACAATTCATAATAAAACAGAATTTAGGATTTAGAATATAGAATTTAGGGGAATTTAATTTTAAAGCCCTAAATCCTAACTGCTAAATTCTTAATTCTATTCCTTACTTCTTCCACGACTTTTTTAAGCGGAATGGTTTCTTGCGCTCCACTTTTCATATCTCTGATAATAATATTATCTTCAAACACTTCTTTTTGTCCTAAGATCAAAGCCATTGCCACCTCTTCCCTGTCTGCAACTCCCAACTGCGAATTAAGCGATTCTCTTCCTAATGATTCTGAAATTCTAACGCCTGCTTCGCGAAATTCTTCTATTAAACGAAAAGCTCTTTTTTTAGCCGGTTGGCCTATTTGAACTAAAAAGACTTTTGCTTTGCTTTTGAAAGGATAAATTATTCCTTGCTCTTTTATTGTTTCAATTATTCTCTCAACTCCCAAGCTAGCGCCAATCGCCGATAAAGAACCTTTTCTCGCTCCAAGCATCTCGCCTAAATTATCATAACGCCCTCCGCCACCCAAAGAAATATTAGACTTTTCAACAATAAATTCAAAAACCGTTCGGCTGTAATAATCTAAACCCCTGACTAATCTGGAATTAAGCGTATAAGGCAAATTTAATTCATCCAGATATTCCAAAACAATCCGAAAGTGATTTTTGCAATCAAGACAAAGACAATCAAGCATAATCGGCGCTTGAGCTTTTATCGGCTGACAATTTTCATTTTTGCAATCAAGAAGACGCAAGGGATTTAAAGATAATCTTCTGCGACAATCATTGCAAATTCTCCTTTGCGCTTTTTTATAATAATCCTGTAATTTTCTGCGATAAATCGGTCGACATTTTTTACAACCAAGACTATTGATTTCAACCGTTAAATTTTTTATTTTCAATTCTTCAAGTAAGCGATAATTTATCAAGATAATCTGAGCATCGTAAATCGAATCGCTCTCGCCTCCTAAAATTTCAAAACCAATTTGATAAAATTGCCGATATCTTCCGGCTTGAGGCGATTCATGGCGGAAAAACGGACCAAAATAATAAAGTTTCGTTGGTTGACCAAGGCGCGATAATCCATGCTCAAGATAAGCCCGAACAATTCCGGCTGTTCCTTCTGGACGAAGCGCCAAGCGATCTTTGCTTTTAGTTTTTACATAATACATTTGCTTTTCAATAATATCCGTGGAATCTCCCGCTGATTTTTCAAAAATTTCCGCGGATTCCAAAATCGGCGTGTCAATTCTCGAATAATTATAAAAATCAGCAACATCTTGACTGACTTTTTTTACCTTATCCCACCAAAGTTGTTCTGACGGCAAAATATCATGCATACCCTTGGGAGACTGAAATACCGCCTTCTTTTCTTTCTTTTCTATTTCAACGGGTTTATTTTTTTGGAAATTAGAATATTTGAACATATTATTAAATAGCATTTAGAACATAGCTAGTAGGCAGTAGAGCAGAAAATAGAATGTAGCAAGTAGATAAATATTCTACTTTCTATTCGCTATGTTCTATGTTCTACTCGCTACTCGCTACTCGCTAAATTCTATTTTCTTTAAAATTTATCTAATACGCCGGCTTCTCAAACGCCATTACCTCATTAAAAGGCCATAGTCTTAATCTGACTAAGCCGACAATTTCAGTTTTTTTAAGACTGCCCCAGCTCCGAGAATCATAACTATAATTGCGATTATCGCCCATCATAAAATATTCGCCGGCTTTTAAAACAACTTCTTTATCGCCGGAAGTTTTTGTCGTTTGCGGTAAATAATTTTCTTTAACTGAAAAACCTGCTGGATATTCTTTGTTAAAAACGACAACTTCGCCATTTTTAATTATCAGCCGTTCACCTGGCAATCCGATGATTCTTTTAATATAATAAACGCTTTCATCGCCGGGATAGTGGAAAACCAGCACTTCTCCCCGCTCGGGATTTCTAAAACGAAAACTAATTTCATCTATTAAAAGATAATCTCCCGAAGAAAAATTCGGCTCCATTGAAGCGCCACTGACTAAAAATGGCTGAATTAAAAAAGTGCGAATAATAACAACGGCGATTACCGCCACGACAACAACCTCAAAAATTTCCCAAAATGAGTATAAAAAAGATTTCATGTATTTTAAATACTTATTTTTTATATTATAATTAAATTTTATGAAAGTCAAATTGATTATCGGCTTGGGCAATCCGGGGAAAGAATACGAAAAAACATACCATAATGTCGGATTTTTGGCCGTTGATTACTTAATTGCTCTGTCATCGCGAGAGAAGCGAAACAATCCCAAAAAAATAGAAATTGCCACGGTCGCCTATAGCGACCTCGCCATGGCGCCTTTGCTAAAAAGCGACGCCTATATGAATCAATCCGGTAATTTTGTAAAAACAGCGCTAAAAAAATACAAAGCCAAACCCGATGAAATTTTAATAGTTCATGATGACTCGGATATTGAACTGGGAAAATATAAAATTTCTTTCGGTCGCGGATCGGCCGGGCATAAAGGAGTTCAATCAATAATTGACACAATTAAAACAAAAAATTTCTGGCGATTGCGGATAGGTATCGGACAAACGACAAATGGCAAACAAACAACAACACGAATAAAAGCCATAGATTTAGTATTAAAAAAAATCAATAAAAATGATTTGATAATTTTTGAAAAAATTTTTAAAATAATCCAACGCGAAGCGTTGTTGCAAAACTGATCTTAGCAACAGCAATAATAACTATGACAAAATTTAAAACAGCAATAATTATTTTTGGAGACGCGGCCATATTTTATTTGGCTTTGATTTTAACATTAATTACTCGCTACGGCTTTGATAATTTTGAAAAACCGCTAAGCGCCCATCTTAAGCCATTTTCATTAATTCTTGTCGTCTGGCTTCTGATTTTTTACATTGTTGATTTATATAAAAGCCGATATTTAAAAATAAATTTAGAAACAATTAAAAATTTAATTTTAGCGGTTGCCGTCGGCATCATCGCTTCAATCATTCTTTTTTATCTTTTTCCGTCATTTTTCAAACTAACGCCAAAAACCAATTTAATAATTTTCTCTTTAATTTTTGGAACCTTAAATATTATTTTTCGATTTGCCATAATGAAAATTTATATTTCCGGCGGCTTTAAAAATCGCCTGCTTTTTATCGGTAATTCGCCGATTATCAATGAAGTTATCAATTATTTAAAAAATAATCCCCAACTCGGCTATGATGTTCTCGCTCAAACCAATGAATATTTAAAAATTGAAAATTATCAAGCCGACACCATTGTCATTCATCCGCATTTTAAAAAAAATCCGGAGTTTATTAAAACAATTTATCGATTGATTCCTCAAAAAATCGCCGTGATTGATTTAACAGAATTTTACGAAAATATCTTTCAAAAAATTCCCTTGGAAGAGCTTGAAGATGATTGGTTTATAAAAGAGGTTGTCGTCAATCGCCGAATCTATGATTTTACCAAAAGAAGCATTGATATTATTCTATCGTTTATCTTAGGGATAATTTTAATTACGATTGCGGTGTTCATCGCCATTATCACTAAATTAAGTCCCCGTAAGGGACCAACCATCCTAAAACAGGAAAGAGTCGGCTTGAACAATAAAACCTTTATCCTCTTTAAATTCGGCACCATGAGAGAGGATGTTGGAGCCCTTTGGACTGCTCATAAAGATGATAGAATCACTGGCCTCGGAAAATTTTTACGCTATACTCATTTGGATGAAATTCCTCAACTTTGGAATATTTTCATGGGCGATATTTCTTTTATCGGACCGCGAGCGGAACGGAAAGAACTGGTTGAACTTTACAATCAGCTTCCTTATTACGAAATCCGTCATATTATCAAGCCCGGTCTAACTGGCTGGGCGCAAATAAATTATAAACCGAGCGCTTCAATTGAAGAAGCGGCTGAAAAACTAAAATATGACATTTATTATATCAAAAACCGCTCGCTAGTTTTGGATTTTCTAATTTTACTAAAAACCATTAAATATTTATTTATATCATCAAAATGATAAATCGCTTAAAAGAACTGCTTTTTCAAAATAGAAGCGCCCGACAAACAATAACAAAAAACATATTTTGGCTGACCATCAGTCAGATTGCAAGCCGACTAATCAGGGCAACTATTATTATTTACGCGGCTCGGATTTTGGGCGCGGCGGAATACGGAATTTTTTCCTATGTCTTGGGCTTTGCCGGATTTTTTACCATTTTTGCGGACTTAGGCGTAAGTCCTCTAATGACACGAGAAATAGCCGGTCATCCAGAAAAACGATCAATATTTTTTGCCAGCGCTTTCTGGATTAAAACTTTTCTACTAACAATCACCTCTTCCTTAATAATTTTCCTTGCTCCAAAATTTTCTAATATTGAAGAAGCGATTGTATTGCTGCCATTCGTTGCCTTGCTTGTTTTTTTTGATAATTTACGGGATTTTATTTTCGCCTATTTCCGCGGAATTGAAAAAATGGAAAAAGAAGCTTTTTTGGTTGTAATTATGAATGTGACAATCGCTTTAACCGGCTTTGTTATTTTAAACTTCTACCAAACTGCCGGTGCTTTATTATTTTCTTATATCACCAGTGTCGCTGTTTTAAGTATTATTTCTTTTTATTTTATTAAAAATCTGATTAAAGGATTATTTAAAAATTTTGACAAAAAAATAGCAGTTCAATTTTTCCATGACTGCTGGCCATTGGCTTTTACCGGATTATTCGGAGTTTTTATGCTAAATATAGACATTATAATGCTTGGCTGGTGGCGAACTCCGGAAGAAATAGGATATTATTCAGCTGGCCAAAGAATCGTCCAAATACTCTATACCTTGCCGGCAATACTCGCCAGCGCGATTTTTCCGGTTATGACACGATATATAAAACAAAATGAATCTATTAAAGCGCGCTTGCTTAATGAAAAATCAATATCGGCCCTGTATTTTGCCGCAATCCCCTTATTAATTGGCGGAGTTATTTTAAGCTCGCCGATTATAGAATTTATATTCGGAAAAGAATATTCTCCGGCAACCACATCGTTCCAAATATTAATCACCACTTTAATTATCCAATTTCCAAGCGCTATTTTAAGTAATTTAATAATGGCGCACAATCAGCAAAAACGCCTTATTAAATATGTAATTATCGGTTCCGCCAGTAATGTCATTTTTAATATTCTATTAATTCCTCCATTTGGAATTATTGGCTCGGCAATCGCCACTTTAATTTCTCAATTCACATATTTCGCGCCCATCTGGCTTGAAATGAAACAAATTGATAATTTTTATACTCTCCGCCATTTAAAAAAAATAATCGCCGGCGCGGCAATTATGGGAATTTTCAGTTATATTTTTAACCAAATTGGATTAAATGTAATTATCAATATAATCCTTTCCGCCGGAATTTATTTCGGAATGCTTTATTTAATGAAAGAAAAAATTATAAATGAAATAAAAGAGTTATTTGTGAAAATTAAAAATTAAAATAAATTATCAGCGATGGCTTTAATAATTTTTTCAGCCGCCTTGCCGCCTCCATAAGGATTATTGCCAGATGCCATTTTATTATAAACATTTTTATTGTCTAATAATAAAAATGTTTCATTGATAATATTTTCTGTTTTTATGCCGACAAGCTTTGAAACACCGGTTTCTATTCCCTCTTGGCGCTCGGTGATGTCGCGCATTACTAAAACCGGTCTACGGAGAGAAGGAGCTTCTTCCTGAATCCCGCCGGAATCAGTCAAAATCAAATATGATTTTCCCATTAAAAAAACAAATTCGTCGTATTTTAACGGTTCAATCAAATGGATATTAGAAATACCGCTCAACATTTCCTGCGCCAAATGATAAACATTTGGGTTTAAATGAACCGGATAAATTATTTCTACATCTTTTCTTTTTTGCGCGATTTCTTTAATCGCCGAAAAAATGTTTTTTAATCCTTCGCCGAAACTTTCTCTTCTGTGCACCGTAACTAAAATTATTTTTTTATCATTAAAATCAATGTCGTATTTTTTTGAAAAATTATTTTTGTATTCCAATGAATTTTTCTCTTGATTTTCTTTTATTATAAACAATGCGTCAATTACCGTATTACCAGTTAAAAATATTTTTTCTTCCGCGACTCCTTCTTTTAAAAGGTTGTTTTTTGCCTGTTCTGTGGGCGCAAAATGAAAATCAGTTAATCGAGAAATAAGCTGGCGATTCATTTCTTCCGGAAACGGGCTGTATTTATCATAAGTTCTTAAACCAGCTTCAATATGAGCAATTTTAATTTTAAAATGAAAAGCAAAAAAAGCCGCCAAAAAAGCGGTTGAAGTATCTCCCTGAACCATTAAAATATCGGGTTTTTCTTTTTTAAGAATCCTTAAGAATTTTAAAAACGAAATTCCGCTTACGGCCAAATTTTTAATTTTTATAAAAATATTAATTCCTTTGCTAAATAATGCTTTATCGCTTAATGTAATTTTCAAATCGTAATCCGGCGTAATGTTAAAAACTTTTAATATATGATTGAGCATTTCATCGTGCTGGCGAAAAACACAAACAATGCCTTTTAAAGAGGAATGATTTTTAATTTCTCTGATTATCGGCGCGAGCTTGATCGCTTCCGGCCGAGTGCCGAATACCATTAAAATTTTTTTCATAATAATTTTTCAAATTTATCCACGCAAACTTTTTTTTCCATATTTGTCAAAAGGTATTTCAACCCATTTTCGCCGTATTCTTTCATTTTATCTTTTTCATTATACATTTTTAAAATTATTTCTAATGCTTTTTCTCCGTCATCAGAAATTCCACCATAACCGCATTTTGCTTCTTTAACAATCAATAAACCGTCGCTCTCTTTATGAAGAAATGCGACAACCGGCTTACTAGCCGCCATATAGCCCAAAATCTTTGCCGGCACCGCCGGAGTGGTATTTTGTGAAGTTAAACTGATTATACCGACATCGCAATCTTTTACCAATTCCGGATATTTTTCTAAAGAAACGAACGGCTTAAAAACAACATTTTCCAGTTTTAATTCTTCCGCCATTTTCATCAACTTTTCTTTTGCTGAACCGTCGCCAACAAAAAGAAAAATAATGTCTTTATTATTTCTTATTTTATCCGCAATTCTGATAAATAAATCTAACCCTTGCGACGGCCCAAGCACTCCGCCAAATAAAAATATAAATTTATTTTCCAAACCGTATAATTTCCTAAATCTGCCGGTTTTTTTCGTTTTTAAAAACGGCTCGCTGTCTATCCAATGATATACCACTTGTGTTTTTCCCTTTGGCACATTTCTTTTTTCTTCAATAAATTTTTTATGCTCATTAGAAGGAACAACAATTAAGTCAGAATTTTTATAAGCGCTTTTTTCCATTCGTTCAAAAAACCAAATAACCGGCCAATATTTCCATTTTTTTAAAACTCCGAGGTCAATGGCGTTTTGAGGAAAAATGTCATGAAGATTAAGAATATATTTAGCGCCATAAAATTTTTTTATTTTATAAGCGACGAGTGTAAGCGGTAATGGCGGACTGTGAACAATCACAACATCTATTTTTTCTTTGATATTTTTTTTGATTTTGCGAAAAAAAATATAAGGCATTAAAAGTTGCGCTATGCCCCTGATTGTAAAATTCACTTTGTGATGAGGAATAGTTTTAATCCGTAAAACTTGCACCCCGTTTTCATCAGAAATCTCCGGCCAAACAATATTTTCGGAATCCGCCAAGTTATATTTAGGGTAAGAAGTAGCAACATAAACATTATGGCCATCATCAGCCAAATCATCAGCCAAATCTTTCATTAATAATGCCGCGGAACGAATTTCCGGCGGATAAGAATCTGTAATAATAAGAATGTTTTTTTTCATCTAAAATAACTCCAAAATTTTCCTTTGGCTTTTTCGTATCTGTCGCCCCAGCCTTTCATTTTTTGAAGTTTTTCTTCAAGATCCAGCATTATTTTAGCGGATATAAGAATTGATTCTATTGAATCGCCTTCTTCATTATTAGCTATTTTTCTTCCTATCTCACGATACATATCTCTATAACTGTCTGTTTTAAATATTCTCTTTTTTCTGATAATCTTGTGATTGTTCTCTGATTGGTATTTTATGGCGTCCGTTATCCTTATATTTTTCCCGTGAATTTTTAATTCCACAATATCCCTTGGCCCAACCCGCAAACTACCTTTTTCGCTGAAAGTCGTGGTAAAAGTCGCTCCGTTTTCAAGCTCTATCCAAACCTCAACAGTATTATCTTGTAATAATTTAATGTCAGAATTTATCGGCTTGCTGAAATTATTAAGATGCAAAAAATGATCAACTTGATGACAACCATTGGACAAAAAAGTGCTTCTGGAAACCGGCCAATTATACCAAAAAAATTCCGGTTGAAGCAATTCATAAACTATGGAATGGTATGAAATCGGCTCGCCGTATTTTACGCCAAGATCTTGTAGGGCGAATTTATTAAATGTTCCATAACGCTTATGAAACCCGATGAATAATTTCCTTCCAACCTGCCTCAAAGTTTTTTCCAATTCGTTTAATTCGTCATAATCCATAACAACGGGTTTTTCCACCACAACATAAGCCCCTTGATTCAAGGCGTGTAATGTTATAGGAACATGGGTATGGTTGTAGCTGGCAACAAAATAAACTTCGGCTTTCTCGTCCGCCGCGGGAAAAGGCGAAGAATCCCATTTTTGAATTCCTCTCTCAATAACTATTTGAGTTGGGTCAATTTCGTGAATTGATTTTATATCAACAAACTTTTTTGTATACGGAATGATATTAATTTTCGCGTAATTGCCATAACCAAATAAAACTCCGCTTTTTTTGTTTTTCTTTATTTCTTCTACTTTACCTTTTACTTCCGCGACGACATCAGCTCCGCTTGAGTCAATTTTTTGCGCTTCGCCCCAGTTATTATTTTTAATTTCTTTTTTTAATCCATCAACTAATTTATTTTGAATCTCTTGAGTAATCTCTATCCCAGAATAGATACTCCATGCCTTAATGTCTTTCCACCATACATCCTGTATTTTATTTTTTCCGACAGGAAAATACAAAATCACGCCCTCCTCCATTTCTAAAATATCAAATTTATCAATTTTATAAATAAGCTCTTTAGGTAAAACAATTCTTTCCACAATGGCTGGATGAAAAGGCGCCATAAAATAAACCATCTCGCTCTCGGCAAAAATTTTATTATCAACGGTTTCAATAATTTTCCCAATGCCGCAAGAAATATATTTTTCATTGCGCCTATCTTCTCTAAGCCGAGACCAAATTTTTGTAAATAATCCATAAAATCCAACAACTGGGAAATAATTAATCAATAATCTTAAGCTCTTAGCCCTTATATGATAAACATTTTCAAGCTTTTCAAGATTTTTCCATGCCAAAACTTGAATCCTGTATTCATTTTTATTTCGGCAATAATCCAAAAAACCGCCCCTCCATTTCTTGCCGGTAAGTATTCTCATGATGTCCTACATCTTAATTTATTTAAGATTGTTTTTCAATAACTTACTTTTTTTCATAAATTTTCGCGTCAATCAAAAACCGATACCAAAAAGCATGCAAAAAGTGGAATATCAAGCCCTCTTTGCCGTCTAAAAAACCCAACCGTAAAAAATAACGATAACAAAAATACGCGTAAACGCGGAAAAACATCGGCAGTTTGTAATAAAATTTCTTTTTACTGATTCCAAAATCGCCGACTAAAATCGCCGCCACTTCCCGCGACGCGTAATTATTGTGCTTTTCAGTCCACCAAGTTAAATCTTTTTTATTATCATCAACAAAATCATTTTCTAATTTTCCGGATTTCCCTTCCAATAAAACGAGATGTTCATCCATTTCTCTTTGTTCCGAACGGGCTTTTCCTTTTCTAAATAATCTTAAAAACCAAAACGGATAATAACCGCCGTGTTTTATCCACCGGCCCATAAAATAAACGCGACGTTTAATGTAAAATCCTGAAATTTCTAATGCGGTTTTTGGTATAACTTCAATAATTTCTTTTTTTAATTCTTCAGTCAAATATTCATCCGCGTCCAATCTTAAAATCCACTCGTTTTTTATTTTCAGATTATCCAAAGCCCAGTTAAATTGCCGAGCCTGATTTTCAAATTTATGCTGAAAAATTTTAGCGTCATATTTTTTTGCGATTTCCAAAGTTTTATCAGTGGAATAAGAATCAACGATAAAAATTTCATCCGCCCAATCACTGATATTCTTCAACAGCAGTTCAATGTGAATTTCTTCGTTGTAGGTTAAAATTATGATTGAAATGGGAATTCTCATATAAAATAATTTTCAACGGCAAATTTATATTGCTGAATAAATAATTCTTTAAAAAATCTAACATTATTTTGTTCGTAAAAAAGTATGATCGCTTTTTTGTAATCCGCCTCGTCAATGCTTCTGTATGAAAGCGGACAAACATTATGCGCCAAAAAAATAGCGTCCCCGATAAGCCGCGCCGTTCTTTTATTCCCGTCTTCAAACGGCTGAATATAAGATATCAATAATACCGCGGCCAGCGCTTTGAAAAAAGGATTTTTCTCTTTATTAATCAAATTCGCCATATTTTCCATCGCCTCGCGCAATTGATATTCATTATCTAACGGCCTGTATTTTGTCCCGACAACGCCAACCGCTTTTTTTCTTATGCCATAAAAAACATTCAATCCTTCAACCAATAATCTATGAATGTCGTTAATTTTTCTAATCGTCATTTTTTTAAAATCTTTTTTATTGGCAAAAATATAATCCAGCGCTTTTTTATGATTTAAAATCATTATTGCTTCTTCTTTTTTGTGACCTTTCGCTTCTTTGTTTTCTTTAATAAGAATTTCCGTGTCTATAAGCGAATATGTGTTGCCTTCTATTTGTGAAGATTTCCAACTTAATTCAATTGTCAGCCGCTCAAACTCTTTCTTTAAAATCGCCGGCGGAATTTTTTTAATATTAACTCCATATTTTTTATTTAATCTTTCTAAATCAATTAATTCACTTTTGCTGAAAATATTTCTAAAATTATTAAAAATATCAAAATTAAATCTTTCAAATATGCCTTTTCGTTCATCCGGACCTTTTTGAAAATATTCATCAACATCAATATATTGAAGTAATTTATTTTCAACTGATTCCTGATAAAAAATTCCGCGGCCTTTGCCGATTTTTTTAATCAATTTTTTCCGCTTCAAAACATTAATATCTCTGACGATGGTAACTCTGGAAATTTCGCCGAATAACTCTTCTAAATGCTTTTTAATTTCTTTATTGCCGGCTTTTCCGCTTTTTCTGATAAATTCAAGAATTTTTAATTGCCGACTGGTTAATTTATCCATCTTTTAAGATTGTATCATTATTTACCGTTAATTGTATCATTTTGAAACGATAAAAGCAACGTTTTCCTCGCTAACTAAATCACCAATGTTTTTCAACAGCCGTTCAATGTGAATTTCTTCGTTGTAGGTAAGAATTATGATACTAAGAGGAATTTTCATTTTAATACCTAATTTTTCAATTTAAAGCGGTCCGCTTTTGCCTCCATAATTTATCTCAACGAAATAATAGCCGTGTAAAACTTGCCGTCGTTGAGAACGACTCTGAACTGCCAACTTCCGACAGATAAATTATCAGTGGCCAAATTATAAACATATTGATTATTTTCCGAATCGTATCGGAACGTATTTCCCGCATCCGCCGCTGATGTTGAAAAAGCTATTTCATCCGTACCAACAACGCCATCAGAAATTTTAGCCAAATAAAGATAAGCTGTAGCCGTTGATATATAATTGTTATTGATATCGGTTAATTGAAACTTAATCGGCAAAGTTATCCTTAATTTATAAATACCGGAACCATCGGCTTTAATCGGAGACAAAAAACCGCCAAATCTGTAAGCGGTATTAAAATAAATAATTTTGGTTGAAATATTCCCATCATAATCTACGGCGGTAATTTTAAGAACATTTAAGCCGAGTTTGGTTAAAACAACAATTTGCCCGTTATTCACTACAACATCATTTAATAACGCTTCCACGCCGGCTATGCCGGAAATTTTATCCGTCGCGCTAAATTGAATTTGTAATTGAGAATTAAGCAAATATTCACCCGCGATCGGCGATACGTTTATCTGCGGCGGCTCAATATCGTGCAATTCCGCATCGGAATCAATTGTTTGGTCTATTACGCCGTCTCCTTCGTAATCTATGTTTAATTTTACGCCCCTTTCGCCCCTGTTAAGCGCGTCCCAATCAATCCGGTATTGATGAATTTCTCCTTCCGTAATGGGTAAATTAATGGCGCTGAATCCGGAAAAAATTCCGTGTTGCGCATTAACAATATCCAAACCGTATTTCCCGCTGGCGGTTCCAATAATACTATAAACATAAGAATCGTTTTGGAAAAATATCACCGCTCCTTTCACATTTGCGTCATAAACGGAAAAAGGAATTTCTTCTTTTACGAGATTATCAAAAACGCCTGTTTTTCGTCCTTGAGAATCAGTGATTTGCAATTCTCCTGGGCTGTTTAATTTCACAAGGATTTTATTATTATTCACTGTTTTCAACTTACGGCTTAATGTTTCTATGGCGATTTTATTGGCGTCATTGATAATTCCGACAAAATAATTATTTAAATAACTTAATCTAATAGCCACACCACCTAAATAATCGCCGTATAAACCTTTTTCATTTTTAACAATGCCGTTATAACCCCACACTATAAGCGATGTTTTAATGTCAGCACAAGTTAAATTAACACCGTCTATTGTTAACGGACAAGAAGTAATAATTCGCGGATTAGCCATCAATCTTAATGCTTGGTCGTATTTATTTTGTAAAACTCTGAATCCGTCTTTTATGTTCGCGTATATTCCCTGCAAAGCGTTAGAATAATATTTACTGAATCTGCCAACCCATTCTTCTCCTTTACAATCATCGCGTTTGGAATTTATATCTAATCCGCTTCCCAATCCTTTGGAATTCGGCGACGTGATTTGCATAATTCCAATTCCGCCGTCAAAAGCGCCGGCGCAAATTTCATTGTTAAATTCAGGCCCGGATTCTTCGGCTCCAACGGCTAAAATAAGCTCTTTTGGAAATTCCGAATCTATGATAAATTTTTGAAAATTATTCTTATTATCCCTGCCTCCGCCTCCATCATAAAGAGAATTTTCAGAATTATTTTTTGCGTAATAATTATTTACCGCGTCCAAAATAACTGGTTTTCTTTTATCAGCCGTATCTAATTGCGTTTCCGCTTTATTTTGTAAATCGCTTTGATTATTCGGATTGTAATCTAAATATATTGTTCCGTTTGTTAAATTTTTTGCCGCCATCCAACCAATAACTCCGTCAATTTTGTCTTCAACTTGATACCAACGATAACCGTCTATATCTATATTATTGCCGTTATCGTCAATGATTTTTATAACTTTGAGCGCCCAACCATTGGGAAGAGTTTTTAATAAAATACCGGAAACGCCGGCGCTTTGACGAAAATTCAATCTGGCAGATTGAATTTCAGACCAAAATTGCGTTGGCTGATTTGCCAAAGCATAATTTAAAGCTATTTCTTCGGCCGAACGAGCGATATTGGAAATACGAATTTCGTCGATTAATCCCCGCATTCTTTGAGAGCTTTGATAACCTCCTCCAAAAAGATGATGATTGATATATAAAGAATGTGTATCGGTAAATGTTAAATTAGGATGATAATTCGTTGATTCTAAAACACCATTAACATAAATCTTAGAATAAACGCCGTCATAAGTAGAAACTACGTAATACCATTGATTTGGTTCATGCCAAATTCCGCTAAAACTTACTTGATTAAAACTACTTGCGCCAGCGCAAGAACCATCTTGGTTGCGTGCGATTCGTAAATTATACCCGTTGATATAGCCATAATTACTATCCACTCCCTTAGAAATTATATCCTCGGCATTTGCCCAACAACTTAAATCAAACCCCGTTGGATAAACCCATGCCTCAATAGTTAATTGAGAAAAATTTCTTAAAGAAGGATTGTCTGGCACGATAATATAATCTGTTTGGCCGTTAAAATATCTAGCTTTACCGAATTTGCCGTCAATAATAGCTGTGCCGATAGCAGTGCCATTATTTATTCCAGTTTCATCAATTATTGTATTGCCGGAAACATCATTGAATCTCCACAAAGCAACTGTGTTAGTATCGACGCTAAATAAATTTTGAGGAATTGCAACTTGAGCGTTAACAAAATTAAAATAAACAGAATTTAATAATAAAATAACAAAAACAAATACTGATTTTTTAAACATAATTTTTATATTTTTACTTATATTTCGGCTTTTTATAATTTTTTATTTTTAGCGCAAATTATTAAGTGAGCGCCTAATGACGGGAAAACATCTCCCAAAATCTCAAAAATTCTACCCAATTTATTTCTGCGAGTTGAAAACAATAAATGAGAAGATATTGTTTCCAAAATTTCAAATCCTTTTTCTTTAATTAAATTTTCAGCAATCTTTTTATTATAAATATGATAATGATACGGGGCAAAAGCAAATAAAGGCATTTTACCGAAAAACATCAATAATCTATTGGCAACAAAAACTAAATTCGGCACTGTAATTATTAAAATTCCGCCTTGTTTTAGCGAATTTTTTGCATTTTCCATGAATTTTAAATCATCAAACAAATGTTCAACTACTTCACCGGCAAATATCACGTCAAATTTTACTCCAAAATCCGGAATTCCATCATTGAGATCCACTTGCTTTATATTTACGCCGTCAAGATGGCGCGGATTTACATCTACCCCAAAACAATTAACGCCTTCATTTTTTAATAAATCAACGACTCCGCCCTTAGCAATGCCGCACTCTAAAATATTTAATCCTTCTATCTTTTCAAAATATCGCCGAATCAAACGAACGGCTTTTTTAATTCTTATCGGGTCCGGCACATCAAAATTTTCAAAAACTTGTTGTTTTATATCCATATAATAATTATAATTTAATTTCTCTTTTTGTAAAATAGTATGATATAAATTTTTTTAACTTAAGCCATTTAATCTCAAAATCGCTTAAATAATTATCTTGTCCTTCCCAATATTTTTCGTAAAATTTAGGCATTTTTGATTATTTTATTATATTCCTTTGTCCATTTCTCCGCCACTTTATCGCAGGAAAATTCTTTTTCAACCAATTTACGGCCGTTTTCGCCCATTTTTTTCGCCAAATCCGGATTATTTAAAATCTTCAAAATGGCTTCGGTTAATTGTTTTTCGTCTTTTTCTATTACGATGCCGGCGCCGACCTTTTCAATTTAACTAATAATTTTTATTTCTTTTTTTAATTATTTTAGTTATCCAATCATTAAATAAGTCGCAATTCTGAATAATACAATGTCCGCCAATTTTACCGAACATCACTTTCAAAACTGGTCTTATTACATTATTTTTACCAAGTTTTTTATAACCTTCATTATAGTCGTTATTGGCAATTGTATAAACCTCATCAAAATTCAATTTCATTTTATCGCAAATTCTTTTAACCTCTTTTACAAAAATAATATTCCAACCATAATAAGTAGTGTCTAAAATTTTTAATAATTCTGTCGTTTCCGATTTTGCAAAACATTGAGTTTTTATACCAATATCAGAAAAAATCTTTGCCGCTTCTTTCGCCTTTTTACCCCCAAAATATTTTATAAAAGTTTTAATACCTTTTTCCAAATTAGGATGAAGCCCGCGAATCGGACTATGCACGGCCGATGTTAAAATTTTATTTGTCATACCAACAGAAATAGTTGAATGAATAATCACTAATTTAGGCTGATATTTTTCAATATAATCCTTAGTAATTTTTATAAAATTTTTTGTATTTGGATAACAAATATGAACAATATCAAATTTTCCATCTAAATCATTGTTTTTATCGCGTAAAAAAATATTATAATATGGCTTAAAAACATTAAATAAAGATCGACCAACTTCTCCGGCTCCAATAACTAAATGTTTTTTATTATTTTTCATAATTTTGTAATATTTTATTATATTCCTCTATCCATTTCTCCGCCACTTTTTCGCTGGAAAATTCTTTTTCAACCAATTCGCGACCTCGTCTGCCCATTTCAGCAGCAATTTGGGGATTTTCCAAAAATTTTAAAATCGCATCCGCAATTTGACTAACATCTTTTTCAACAACTAGACCGGCGCCAGCCGCTTCAACTTCTTTTGAAATACCAACTCCTTTTGTAACCACGACGGGCTTTCCCACAATCATCGCCTCAACAACCGCCATTCCGAAATTTTCCGAATAGGACGACAAAACAAAAATATCACTTTCGCGATAAGCCGCGATTTTATCTTCGCCCAAAATCATTCCCACAAAAATTACATCTTTACCAATTTTTAATTTGTAATTTGTAATTTGTAATTTAATCTTTTCTCCGTATCCGTCATCATCCGGTCCAGCTAAAACTAAAATTGCTTTTGGCTCTTTTTTAATCACTTCGGCAAATGCCGGAATTAAAGTATCTAATCCTTTTATTTTATGTAACCGTCCCATAAAAAGAACAACTAATCTATCCTTAGAAATTCCAAATTTTTCTCTAAAATTATTTATAGGATCTATATTAATATAATTGCTAAAATCAATGCCATTTGGAATAATAATAGTCTTCTTTAAAGGTATATTTAATTTCAAATAATCATTTTTTTCTTTTTCAACCGTAAAATGGATTGCCTCGGCTCCGGCTAAATTTCTTTTTTCAATTAAAGAAATATAAATTTTCTTTTTTAAAGGATAATATTTAAGTGGTTCTTCCATAAAACTTCCCCGCGGCGAAATAATATATGGTTTTTTAAATTTTTTAGCATAATAAGCGCCTAAGGTGGACGCGGCCAAAAAAACAGAAGTGATATGAATTAAATCGAAATCTTTTATATTTTTTGCTAAAATGCGATGAAACGCAAAAGAATATTTCCATGGTCGAAAACTAATTGGAAAATAAAAAACTTTAACGCCGTCAATATTAACGGCTTCGCCAAGCGAAACATTTAAATTGTCTAAACCGTCAATATTTGTAGTATAAACAGCAACATCAGCGCCATTTTTAACTAACCACTTATTTAATTCGTGAACGCTTTTAATCGGCCCGCCATAGCGAATAGCCGGAAAATAAGCCGGAACAATATGAAGAATTTTCATTTATTTTAAATTTTGTCTCATCTCTCTTCCGTATTTATCATTAATTCTTACAATGTCGTCTTCTCCTAAATAATCGCCGCTTTGTATTTCAATTATTTCAAGTGGCTCGTTGCCAAAATTTTCCAATTGATGCTTAGCGCCGACTGGTATATCAATGCTCTGATGGCAATTTAAATAAAATTCTTTTCCTTCTAATAATATTTTAGCTATTCCTTTAAGCACAACCCAATGTTCCGATCTTTTATTATGATACTGCAAACTTAATTTTTCTTTCGGATTAACATAAATTTTTTTAACCTTAAAATTATCTCTTTCTTCTATAACTGTAAAAAAACCCCATGGACGATAAACAGTCGGATGTCCAAAATATTGCGGCAGGCTATTAGCTTTTATTCTTTCTAAAAGACCTTTTATTTCATGGCTTTTTTCCCTATGAGCGACAAAAACAGCATCTTCCGTATCAACCACTATTAAATCTTCCAAACCAATTGCCGCAACAATTCTTTTTTTCGTTCCGTATATTAAACATTTTCGGCAATTTTCGCCAAAAACATTTTCTCCTATCACATTTTTTTCAAAATCTTTAGGAAGTAATTGATAAAGAGACTTCCAAGTGCCAACATCTTGCCATTTAAAATCAGCTGAAATCAATCTAATTTTTTTATTTTTTTCCAAAACGCCGCGATCAACAGAAATTGGAGAAATTAATTCATAAAGATGCGGCGACTCCAGCGCTTGATAAATTTTTGGAAGTGATTTTTTAATTTCTTTAAGAAAAACTTCCGCTTTCCAAACAAATATTCCGCTATTCCAAAGATACCCTTCTTTTAAAAATTGTTCTGCTCTTTGCTTATCGGGTTTTTCAATAAATTTTTCGACTCCATAATCAAAAACTGATGCTTGTTTTTTCGCCTTCTCTTTTATTTTAATATAGCCATACTCTGTGCTTGGATTAGTCGGCTTTATCCCAAATATTACTAAAAAATTATTATTAGCTGATTTTAATGATTTTTTTATGGTTTCGCCAAATTTATAGTCTGGTTTTATTAAGTGATCGGCCGGGCAAACAACTATAATCGCTTTTTTATCTTTTTTAAAAATATATTTAGACGCCAAAGCAATCGCCGGCGCCGTATTTTTTTGAGCCGGCTCTATTATTAAATTTTCTTTATTTAAGCCAAAATCTTTTAATTGGATATAAACATCATCAGCTAAAGATCCGTCAAGCACAATATAAATTTTTAGAGGATCTATTATTTTTTTAAGACGCAAAAAAGTCTGTTGAATTAATGTTTTATTCCCAAAAATCTTGAGTAATTGCTTTGGATAAGATTTGCGGCTGATTGGCCAAAGCCGCGTTCCTGAACCGCCGCTTAAAATTACGCCATATAAATTTTGCGCTATTTTTTTTTGTTTCATCTCTTAATAATCGTTAAAATTTCTTCCAACACTTTTTCTTTAAATAAATAAAGTGTGAAAAAATATAACACACTAGAAAATATAATATTAATTATAATATGGATACCTATTATTTCCAAAATATATGTAAAAAAACCCATAATCAAAGCAGCAATCACTGGCTTTATTAATCCGGAAAAAATTTTGAAATTGTAAATTTTTTTTCCTATTTGCCAAAGTAAAAAAGCGTAAATAAAAAAAGAAATTAGGGTAGCCAATGCGGCCCCCTCTATTCCATAATTTGGAATTAATAAAAAATTAAGCGCAATATTGCATATTGAAACAATAATCGCATAATTTATAGTTTTTGCCTGCTTATCAAATATAAATAAAAGATTGGTAAGTATGGGCATAATATGAACCGCTAAAATTGAAATGAGAAGAATTATAAAAGCGCCGGTAGCCGGTAAATAACTTGGACCAAATAAAAATCCCATAATTTGACCACTAAGCAAGATACCTCCAATTACCAAAGGAAAAGAAATAATAAAAATTATTTTAAAAGATCCTTCTAAAACATTTTTTATCTTTAATGGATCAGAATGAGCCAATAGCGATAAACTCGGTAAAGTAGCCGTTGCGATAAATCCGGGGAATATGGCGAATATACCAACAATTTTTTGAGTCGCCGAATAAAGCCCAATTTCATCAACCCCTCTCCACCAGCCAAGCATTATAATATCAACATTAAATAAAAAAGTGCTGGCAAATCCACCAATTGCAAAAGGCCATGCGGATTTTAATATCGGCATTATTAAATTTTTTGAAAAATTTTTAGATATTCCTCTTATAAAAGGTTTTAGTAAAAAAGTGGCGACAATAACTCCAATAAAAGAAGCTATCATATTTGATATTGTAAAAGATTTCGGACTTGCCCAAAAATATAACGCGATAAAGCCAAATAATGCTAAGGCAATATTGACCGCCACCACAACAAATGCCTCTAAATCCATTCTGTTCTTTCCTCTAAAAAAAGCCACAAAAAAATCTTTTAAATCGTCAAAAATAAGAATCAAAGCCACAAAAGGAAGCAATAAAATAGCGCCTTCTACGCCGCTAAAAAATGGCGCGATAAAAATAATAAGAAATGCGGTAATAACTAATAAAACAATTTCTATCCAAAAAGCAGTTGAAAAATAATAATGCTCTTTTTCCGGTTGCTTTGCCACCTCACGGGTTAAAATAGAATCAACTCCGATATTCTTAAAAAATACAAAAAAGCCGGCTAATCCAAGGGCATAAGAAAAAACACCATATCCCTCAACACCAAGTTTTCTAGCCGCATAAATAACAATGACAGCCTTCAATAAACGACTACCAACATTCCCAGTAAATAACCAAATAAAATTTTTAAAAATAGTACCGCGAATAGTTTTTGTTTCAAAAAAAAATAAATTTTTAATTTTTCTAATCATACAGTTTTTAATTCTTTCTCGCGCTTTATTAAAAAATAATGTATTATCAGCAATAATATAAAAATCTTAACCAATCCCGCGTAAACCGGCGCAATCCAATCTTCCATTCCTTTAATAATGTTAAGCCATAAAATACTATAAATCATTACTCCCGAAAGAGAAATTTCTGTTCTTTTAATAAAATATTCATAAATTAAACGAAACAGCATCCCCATGAAAAACATTCCAAAAATAATTCCCGCTAATCCGAAATTCATATACCAATCGCCTATAATAGTCACTCCAACGGTTGATTTAACATCCGGCGCCAGAAGACCGGAACGATGCCCAAAATCGCCACCTCCGCTTATAATAGGCTTATTCGTCCAAATAAATCGAGGAGGGCCCAAGCTGATAAAAAAATTCAATAATGGTTTCCCGTATAAAAAAGGTTCATTCATTTCAATAATTCTAGAAAAAACAGCGAATTGATCTATCCTGGAAAAAATACTGTTAAAAGTAAAATTGCCTGCATTTTTAATATAAGCCAAAGAATTTTCTATATTTTTAATTGATTTTTCCGCTAATGGTTTTTCCACCAATGAATAGTGGCTTAAAATTTTCGGATTTCGGCAAGCATTTCCAAGAGGAAATAATATAATCACTGTTCCCATAGCTATAATAATAATCTGTCGCCAAGTAATGCGCGAAAAATAAGACCTTACAATAAGATAAAGAATAATCGGCATCGCCACAAAAGTTCGGTTGCATGACGGCAAAGCATAAATCATTTCCAGTATAAATACCCCCCATGCTATTTTTTGCCACAAATGATAACGCGCGTCATTATTTTTTTTAAAATAAAAATAACTTATGAACGCGATAATCAAAGCAACATAAGACAACCAATCAAAAATACCCAATAAACTGTAAAAAGAATTTTTTTCAAGCCATGAATTTTGTTGCCAATAAGAATAAGCGCCGCCGAAAATTCTTAAAATTTTTATCCCTAATCCTAAAACAAAAACAACGCCAAAAACCCATGGCACTTTTTTAAAATCCCATTCTGATTTTAACTTTAAAAAATCCGGCAACCGCCGAACAACAGAAAATGTTTGGCGATTATAATATCCAATCGCAAAAAAAATAAGACCAATGGTCAAATAAAAAAGCGCTTTATAATAAACATCTGAAGTTTCCCATAAAAATCCACGAATGCCGACAAAAAATAAAATTGACGATAAATAAAAAATAAAAAAATAATATAATATGACAGAATTTCCGAGTTCAAAAAAATCAAAAGATTTTATTTTATTTTTAAACCAAACCGCTATTTTCATATATTTTTAAAGCTGAAAACTATCTTTTTGTATCTGAACAGAATCAATAATTTCATTACTTTTAACAGCTTCAATAAGAACTCCATATCCCCTTAAAAAGGGGTATTTAAACCTAAAAATGCTATTAATTTTTTTCTGACCGCTGGATAATAAATGCAAACAATAAAAAAAATGATTTACCATTGGAAGCGCTTTTTCGCCAAAAATAGGAAATAACAATAATGCCATTAAGGCAATTATTCCATTGGGAATAGCTACCGCTAAGCCTTTATATTGCGCTTCGGTTATTGAAAACCCGCTATGTTTTAATAAAATTAAAATTGTTTTTGGAGAATAAATATGATAATGATGGTCAGCAAAATCATGAAATAAGGGCACGCTCATCAACAGCTTTCCTTCCGGCAATAATATTCTATGGAGTTCTTTTAAGGTAGCTTTTTCCTCCCATATATGTTCAATAACTTCCGCAATTACAATATACTGAAAATAATTATCAGGAAATTTAATTAATTCCGTAATAGATTGCTTAATAAAAAATTTATTATCCGCAATATTATTATCAACAATATCCAGAAGATATGTCTCTTTTATTTTTTCTTTAATAGAAGGATAATCGCGACCCGCATAGTCTCCAACTACCAATATGGGACCTTTATCTATTCGGCTTAAAAAAAATCGATTAGGAATATATCCGGCGGGAAAATCAATTTTTGTCTTATGCGGAAAAAATTTTCTAAATAATAATCTATGTGGTTGTTGTTTAAAAAACTTATAAATTTTATACAAAATCCGCAGAATAAAACGAGGCGTTAAAAATAACGGCAAAGCAATATAAAACTCCCAATAACTCCAATAACATTTAAACATTTGTTTTATTTTTGGAGTTTTAGAACCAAAACCAGCCGTAAATCCCATCGCTCGCTCAACTACAACGGCGCGCCAAACTCTTCTAAAATTATCAATTAAGGCTTTTTTTATTGATTGTTTATTAAATTTATCTTCAAACTCATAAACTATTTTATATAAGTTTATTCCGAATACTTGAAATGGATCATACCATCTCTGTTCTCCGGCCAATTTTGGTTCCGAAATCACATAGGGAGTATTCAAAAAATAAAATTTGCCGTCTTGAGAAAGCACATGTAAAATTAAGTATAAATTAACAAAAGCAGAACCAATATATTTTTTTGATTTCTCTATGCCCGATAATGCTTTTTCTCTTTTGAAAATAGTAACTGAAATAAACCCCAGTAAGCCGATATCTTTTTCTAAAAGTTGATTACGATTATCAAAAAATTTGTTTCCCTCTAATTTAAATGCTGTATCATTTTTATGATTTATATTACAAGAATTAACCCAAATAAAAAAAATTTGGGGGGATTTTTTAACTAACTCAATAACATATGAGATTGCTCCTTCTACTAAAATATCATCTCCAAACCACCACACATAATCTCCTTTAGCCTCTTGAGTCAAAAATATAATCGCCGTATCTAATCCTTCTTTTTTACCTTTAAAATATCTAATTGAAACAGAAGTTTTTTTAAGATAATTTTCTATTAAATTTTCCGTTTCTAAATTAGTGCTATCATCGCGAACAATTATTTCTATTTGCTGATTAATTTCTGAATTAAGCTGTGGGATTATGCTTTCAAAAAATCTTTCAACCTTATCTGGTTGATTATAAGTAGCTAAACAAATACTTAAAATTAAATTCGAAGTTTTATTCCTCATAAGTATTGATTATTTTGCCAATAGTCCCACGAGTAAATTAATCTCGTCTTTGCTTAATTCCGGATTATTTGGAAAATAAAAACTGTTTTGATGTATAAATTGAGCATTAGGACAATTTCCAATATTTGAAACATATTTTTTATAAAATGGCTGTTGTGTAATATCGCCAGCAATAATTGGTCTAATTTCAATATTATTATTTTTAAATTTTTCTTTATACTTTTTCAAGCTGTCTTGGCTTCTGCAAATAACCGGCATGGCAAAATTAGAAACAATATCCATATGGTTAACTTTCAATGGTAAAAAATCATTATTGTTTTCTTCGGCTATTTGAAATATTTTATAATTATTAAATCTCTTTGAAACAATCTCATCCCAATAATCCAATTGAATATTTCCCAAAAAACCGCTAATTTCAGTTGAGCGGACATTAAATCCAAGATCGTAAAAAACATATTTTGAATAAAATTGATCTATATTATATTTATCTCTTAATTCTTGCTGTTTTTTAGTTGGCAAATTACGGTCCCAACCGTGCGCCCTTGCCATTATTAACGCTAAATAAAGTTCTTCATCGTCAGTACAAACCATTCCGCCTTCAATCGTTGAAATATGATGCCCGACAAAAAAAGAAAAAGTTGAAGCAAGGCCAAAATTACCCAAAAGAACCCCGTTTGTTTTTGAACCAAGCGCTTCACAATTATCTTCCATAAGAATAATGCCTTTTTCAGAACAAATATTTTTAATTTCTAAAATATCATCAGAAAAACCAAGAGCATTAGTTAAAAAAAATCCTTTTAATCCGTTTAAATTATCGTAAAAAATTTTACTGGATACATTTAAAGATTCTATTTCGCAATCAATCGCAACTGGTATTAATCCCATTTGAATTATTGGCATAACATTTGTCCCCCAAGTAAGAGATGAAACTCCTATCTTATCTCCCTTTTTAAACCTTCCTAAATTCATTAAAGACTGTAATAAAATAAGATTAGCGCTGCTTCCACTATTAACAAAAACAGCGAATTTTCTCCCTTGTTTTTTAGCAAATCTTTCTTCAAATCTCTTACACTCTTGAGCCATACTTAACATTTCAGCGCTCAATATAAAATTGCAGAGCTTTTCCTTTGTTTCTTGTTCTTTAAAAAATGTTGATTTGACAAGTTTTATCATGTATATAATAATTAAATTAATATAAAATCAGTATAAAATAAAAAAATGAAAATATCAAAAATTAAGGGAATATATATTGAAAATAACCATCAAATGAAAAAAGTCCAATTAGAAGAGAATATATATTCAAAAGCAATATCATCTTTAATCCTTGTTTGTTCGGATATAATAATATTTAATAATAAAGAAAAAATAATTTATCTTGCCAAACGCCGAGTTGAACCGATGAAAGGATGGTGGGAAATTGGAGGAAGAAGATTCGCCGGAGAAACGGCTTTGGAAGCCGCAATAAAAAATTTTACGCGCGAAACAACTTTAAAATTAAAACCGTCGCGATTCAAGTTTATAACAACCATTGAAAATATTTGGAAAGACAGGGAAGAAAAGCCAAAAAAAATAGGAAAACATGATTTAATATTTGTTTTTGCTCTTCAATTAAATAACAAGGAAATTAAAATTGTTTCTGAAAATTTGGACAAAAAAGAATATTATCCTAATTCTCTTGAAAAATTTGATAAAAAAAGACTATTGAAAGAAAAAGTTCATCCCGCGCTGATAGAAATTTACAATAAAATTTTTGAAAAATAGCTTATTTTTCTTCCTTAATAATTTTAATATCTTCCTCGACCATCATTTTAATTAAATCTTCAAATTTTGTTTTTGGTTGCCAACTTAATTCATTTTTTATTTTTGAAATATCGGCGACCATTGGAATATCTCCTTCTTTTCTAAAAAACTCTTTACTAATAACGACATATTTTTGCCAATCAAGCCCGACTTCTCCAAATGCTATATCTAAAATATCTTTCACTGAATGAATTTCGCCTGTGCCTATTACATAATCATCCGGCTTATCAGCTTGAAGCATCAGCCACATTCCTTCAACATAATCTTTCGCGTAACCCCAATCTCTTTTGGCATCAATATTACCAAGCGCAAGTTCTTTTTCTTTGCCGGCTTTTATTCTCGCCGCCACTCTGGTAATTTTACGCGGAA
>ERZ1292623.1087-Hain-H51-01um-R1-1087-length-26981-cov-14_pt1 | contig 25659 bp, 37 predicted proteins | sample MGYA00564398_ERZ1292623 | MGnify/ENA primary metagenome ERZ1292623 (study PRJEB36523, sample SAMEA6512633) | groundwater metagenome | collected 2019-01-07 | study: AquaDiva: Metagenomics assemblies of 32 groundwater samples | reverse complement strand
ATAAGAAAGCTCCAGACAATAAAAAGCTCCAGTTCTTCAAGATTGCCCTGGAGCAAGCTTATCATCAGGGGAAGAAAGAGATGATAGAACAAAACACCCAAAAATCTAATGAATTGACTTGTTTTGACTGCAATGAACCGATAGAAGCTGGTACGACTTTTACTAATTTTACTAAATTGTCTTTTCATCCGGCTTGTGGAAATTTCTTTTTTAATATTATAAAAAGATATATAGATAACCTTGACGAATTAGAGACTAGAGAGCTGATCATGGAGTTGGAGGATAAGTTTAAGATATGAAATCTGCCCCTAGGAAGAGAGTAAAAAGTAAGAACAAGGTAAAGAGCCTTAAGGCATTAAAAAACGAAGCCTGGGCCAAAATTAGCGTTTATGTGCGAAGCCTAGGAGCAGATTGGCAAGGGTATACCTACTGTTATACCTGTTTAAAGAGATTCCACTGGAAAGACTTAGATTGTGGGCATTTCTTTCATAACCGATTAGACTACGATTTACGGAATTTACGAAAACAATGTACTGCTTGTAACCGATTCAAACATGGGAATTTAGGAATATATGCAATTAAACTTACTAAAGAACTAGGATTAAAAGGAATTAAACAACTGGAAAAAGATAGTATTAAAAAAGGAAACAATTATTCAAGACAAGAGTTGTTCGATATTATTAATAAGTTTTCTGACAAAGGGATGAGAAGTTAAAGGCGTTTTTCTTCTCCCCTTGTTAGAAAACTGTGCATAACTCTTAAAGACAGAACTCTAAAAGTTTGGTATAATTAGAAAAGATGAGCATGTAAACGAAGATTGCCGCCTATGGGAGTTCTTACATGCTCGCCCAAAGACGGCATTTTTCTTTAATGAAAGAAATCTCTAAAAAAAAACAATGTTGGGCCAAAGATTGTAATAAAGAAATTAAAACGGAACCTATTAGTGGTTGGCCTTATTGTGAAAAACATTATCGAATGTCTCAAAAAGGTTATTTGATAGAACTTAATGTTCCTACTTCTCCGAAGAGTGTGGGAAAACCAGGATAATGGATAAGAAAAAAATAGGTATAGTTTGTATCTGTGTGAACCAAAATTATTGGCAGTTTGCCAATGAGATGCTTTGGGGATTGGATACATTTTTTTTAAAACATCATTCAATAAGAGATAAATATGAAACTGAATTTATGCTCTGGTCTGATATGCCCATAGAAAGTTTCAAAGGTAAAGTATTTCCAATCGAACCAGTTGAATGGCCGATGCCGACTTTAATGAGATACCATCTCTTTCTCCAACAAGAAGAATATCTGCAAAAATTTGACTATATATTCTATATAGACGTTGATATGAGAATTACTGATTGGATCGGAGAAGAAATACTAGGCGAAGGCCTAACCGCCGCTCAACATCCGATGTATGCCCTAAGACAGAATCTCCAACCACCCTATGAACCAAATCCCGAATCATCTGCTTATATAAATCGTCCTGGAAGAATAATGGAAGAATTAAATGCTAAAGGAGAAATTGTAAATAAGAGATTTGAACCACTTTACTATGCCGGTGGGTTCCAAGGAGGCAAAACTGAAGACTTTATAAAAGCTATGAAAGTAATGAGGAAAAGTATTGACGAAGATTTTGGCAGAAACTATATTGCCCGATGGAATGATGAATCTCATTGGAACAGATATTTATTTGAAAATTCGCCGGTAATAGTTTTAAATCCGTCTTACATCTACCCTGATTCATTAATCCAAGATTATTATTTTAAAATTTGGGGTAGGAATTATTCACCTAAGATAATGACGCTAACCAAACCTTTTACTACTACTTCTGAAGGAGGACAAGAAGTTAATCAATTAATGAGAACAATGTGATGAAACCAATTTGTAAAGAATGCAAAAAAGAAGGTAAGGAATACAGAGTAAATGAACCTTTATATGGGACGACAACTTTAATGGGAATTTCCCCTGGGTATTGGGATGAGGATGGAAAATATCATGAACCTTATAATCCAAATATAACGACTTATACTTATAATTGTTCTAATGGACATGAATGGAGCAGTACCCAATGATCGATAAACCTAAAATTAGTTTCATAATCCCAGCCTATAACCAAGCTCAATATCTAGCCCAATGTATTGAATCTGTTTTGAGCCAGACAGTTAAACCCTATGAGATAATAGTAGTAAATGATGGATCGCAAGACGATACAAGATATATAGCTAAAAGTTATCCAATTAAATATATAGAGCAAGTTAATAAAGGTTTGGCTTCGGCCCGGAATACCGGCTTGATGAATATGACTGGAGATTATTTCTATCCTCTTGATTCTGATGATATGATGTTAGAAAATTGCCTTGAAAAGACTACAGAAACAATAGAAAAAAATCCTGATGCGGATATTATAGCCCCATCTTTCAAATGTTTTGGGAAATACAATGAGTCAGTGATTTTAATGGATAATCCTCAACTTGAAGATTTTAAACCGACAGACTTTAAGACACCTCAAAATAGAATTGGTTATTTTTCGGCTATCAAAAAAGAAAAATTATTAGAGATCGGAGGGTATAATCCAAAGATGGTCTGGGGTTGGGAGGATTATGATCTTTGGATTGATTTATTAAGAAGAGGAGCTAGAATCGTAACTATACCAGAAATACTAATACTTTATAGAACAAAGGAACATTCTATGATTAATGTTGCGAATGAACACTCTTCTGAATTAATGGCACAGATATATAAAAATCATCCCAATGTCTTTGAGTTGTCCACAAAATAGGTGACTGGTAAAGTGCATTATACTATTATCTATATATGCAAAGAATAAAAGATATAACAGGTAAACATTTTGGAAGATGGAAAGTTGACAGTTTTTCTCACACAAAAAGGGTCGGTAATTATACTTATCAGATGTGGAATTGTCTTTGTAAGTGTGGGAACAAAAGAGTAGTTGAGGGAAAGTCCTTACGACAAGGCACTTCAGTTTCTTGTGGATGTTTTAATAAAGAAAGAATCCCAAAAGGAAAGAATCACTATCGTTGGCAAGAGAAAAATTTAAGCTATTTAACCATACATAAGTGGTTGATAAGAAATTTTGGCAAAGCCAGTAAGTGTGAAGGAAAAGAATGTGATGAAGTTTCTAAATGCTTTGATTGGTCATTATTAAAAGGTAAGAGTTATGAGAGAAAACGAGAGAATTTTATAATGTTATGTCGTAGTTGTCATAAGAAATATGATATGACCGAGGAAACTAAAAAACAGATTATAAAAAACTTAAAAAGTTACTATGCGTAATATCCATTATTTTAGCGGACGGATGGGCAATGAAATGTTTAGACATGCTTATTTGTATACCCAAGTTCGAGAATGCAATATTCCAGATTGGTATTTACAAGATTATAAATATTTTGAGAAATATGCAGAAGAGATTAAACAGCTTTTCGGTGACGGCATAGGTTATCTTGAACAAGTTGGAGTTCATGTCCGACGGGCGGCTAATCCTGTTAATCCAGAAGAACCTAAATATTCAGAGAATCCATATTATGCTAAATTAGGGCTGGGTTACTATGAGAAAGCTATGGCAATGTTTCCAAGAGAGAAATTTCTTATCTTTTCCGATGACCCAGAATGGGTTAGAGAATATTTCTTAGATGCTAGGAATCCATTGTGTAAAGATATTCAAGTAATGAACAAAGGTAACGAAGTCGAGGACTTAAATTTATTCGCAAGCTGTAAAGGCCAAATTATCGCAAATAGTTCATGGAGTTGGTGGGGAGCATTTCTGAGTCCTTTGCCTAATCCTAAGATTATCGCACCGAAACAATGGTTCACTGATGGAATTGAACGGACGATTTGTCCGAAAGAGTGGATACGAATTTAAATAAAATATGGATAAAAATTTAACATGCTTAGTTCTCGGTTCGTCAGGACTTATAGGCTCTAACCTAGTTAAAAGACTTAAAGAAGAAGGCCATTTTGTTGTGGGTGCCGATATTAGGGAACCCATATACACAAAACCAGACAGATTCGATTTAATAGATTTAACCGACTTCACAAGTTGTGATTTTCTTTTTAAACGATGTAAAAATTTTGACAGAGTGTATCAACTAGCTGCAGATATGGGAGGAGCTGGTTTCATTTTTACAGGCAATAATGATGCTGATTTAATGTTTAATTCAGCCCTAATTAATCTAAATGTTGCTAAAAATTGTGTAGAATGGGGTATCCAAAAATTGTTTTATTCATCTTCAGTCTGTGCTTACTCTATTGAACAAGTAAAACAAAAAATCAAAGAAAAGGATATTTATCCTGCCAACCCGGATTCAAACTACGGTTGGGAGAAAATTTTTAGCGAAAGAGTTTACGAAGCATTTCATAAGAACAAAGGCTTAAACATACGAATCGCCCGTTTCAATAATTGTTTCGGTCCTCTTTGCACTTGGGATGGTGGAAGAGAGAAGTCCCCCGCCGCAATATGTCGTAAGTCCTTGACTCAAGACCCAATAGAAATCTGGGGTGATGGCAAACAAATCAGAGAATTTATTTACATAGATGACTTATTAGATGCAATCGAAGTGATAATGCAAAATCCCTATACTGGCCCAACTAATATAGGCCCAGACGAGAGCTACACAATAGACGAGATGGTAAGGATGGTATCAGACAAGGAAATTAAGCATATAGATGGCCCAGTAGGCTTACAAGTAAGATTAACCGATAATACTAAAATAAAATCTTTGGGTTGGTCTCCCAAGATTTCAGTCAAAGAAGGTATGACAATGCTTTATAAATGGATACAAAACGAAATCCAAAAATAAGTGTAATTGTTCCCTTCCATTGGATGAAAAATTGGCCGTTCTTCTTGATTCGATGCTTAAAATCCATTGAACAACAGACGTTCACTGACTATGAAATTATTATCACAAAAAACGGGCTCATGGCGGAAAATACAAACTCGGCTATCAAGAAAGCTACAGGTGAAATTATTAAAATTCTTTATCTCGATGATTATTTGGCTCATCCAGATTCGCTTAAAAACATTGCGGAAAACTTTGAAGGAGGATGGTTAGCGACAGGATGTGTCCATGATTATGGCGACGGCAAACTTAAAGATCTTCATATACCAAAAATAGATGGTTTAATGAGTGATACTGCTTCAAATACAATTGGTTCGCCATCTGTGATTGCATTTGAAAACAAAGACCCAATATTATTCGATGAAAATATGGGCTGGTTGCTAGACCTAGATTACTATTCAAGACTTTTAGAAAAATATGGTGGTGTAATGATCTTAGATAGTTGTGATGTGGCAATAGGTTGTGGAGATCATCAAGTAACCCACCTAATGCCGGAAGAAGCAAAAAAAGCGGAAGAAGAGTATTTTATAAACAAATGGAAAACCCAAAAATCTCAATAATAATTCCCACCGCAGAATGTGAAGGCAAGAAGTTTCTGCCAAGATGTTTGGAGAGTATTAAGAATCAGACTTATACCAACTATGAAGTAGTAGTCACCGAGGAAGGAAAAGTAGCCCATAACATGAATCAAGGTATCAAGAAAGCTACTGGAGATATAATAAAAATACTTTGCCACGATGATTATTTTGCTACTGATTATTCCTTGGAAGAAATTATTAATAACTGGAAAGGTAATTGGATGGTAAGTGGGTGTGTTCACGATATTCCTGGATATGGTGTGATTAATCCTCATTATCCGGGTTGGAATGATCATATTCATAGAGGTTACAACACGATAGGCGGTCTATCGGTCCTATCATTTGAGAATAAAAATCCCTTATTTTTCACTGAAGGACTTGATTGGGTAGTTGATATAGACTTTTACAAGCGGGCATATACGAGATATGGCTTACCAAGGTTTCTTAATACTGACAATGTAGTAATAGGCTATGGGGAACATCAAACGACTTGGCATTTAACCCAAGAACAAAGAGATTTAGAATTAGATTTAATGCTACAAACTTATGGAGAATAATTATATTGAAAAAAACTTTATGAGATATTCAATAATATGTTCGGATTTAAAACATGAGTAAAAAAGTTTTATTAACTGGAATTAGTGGAAGTATAGGTATCCATTTTTTTGTTCATATTTGTCATAACACAGATTGGGATATTGTTGGTGTGTCTACCTTTAGACATCGAGGAGAATCTGACCGGATTCTTGAAGAATTGAATTCACACCCAGAATGGAAAGGCAGATTAACTATGATAATGCACGATCTCATTGGACCGTTCTCTGAACGAACTAAAAAGAAAATAGGTAAAATAGATTATATTATAAATCTGGCTTCCTTATCAGATGTCGAAGCGAGTATCTATGATCCGGTTACTTTTATTCAGAACAATGTTTGGTCAACACTTAACCTATTAGAATATGCAAGGGAAGTTAAACCCGAAGCATTTATTCAATTTTCAACCGATGAAACAAGTGGGCCATGTGAAGATGGACAGAGATTTGAAGAATGGTCGCCAATCTTACCATCTAATCCCTATGCTGCTTCAAAGGCATCGCAGGAGGCAATTTCAATTTCATATTGGAGAACCTATGATTTACCGATAATTATAACCAATACTGTAAATAACTTTGGTGAGATGCAACAACCTAGTAAATTTCCAGTGATAGTGCAAAAGAAAATTGCTAAAAATGAGGTAGTTCCTATTCATGGTAGTGAGGGAAATATAGGAACAAGATACTATATTCATTCTAGGAATGTTGCAGATGCAATACTATTTATCTTGAAGAATACTACTCCCTATCATCATATCCCTAATAAGGTAGATAGGCCAGATAGATATAATATAACATCAGATGATTGTCTAAGTAATTTAGAACTGGCCCAAAAAATCGCTCAATTTATGGGTAAAGAATTGAAATATGAACTTGTTGACCATCATAGTACAAGGCCAGGGCATGATAAAGCATATTCTTTATCGGGCGAGAAATTAGAGAAATTAGGTTGGAAACAACCAGTATCCTTTGACGAGAGTCTGAAAAATGTTGTGCAATGGCAGATGGATAATCCACAATGGATCGAATGAACCTATATATCCAACAACAAACAACCGAAGACCAAATATTAGATAATTATGTAGCTTTGTGGAGACATATTTTTGGAGATAAAAAATTAATAGTTATAAAACCTAGAGGAAAGTATAAAAAAAGAAACCAAATTAAAAAACATAAAATATGAAATTTAGACAAGTGAAATACGGTGGAGCTGTTTGTGGTAAAGAAGAGAGAAATGCTATTATAAAATCGATAGATAAATCAATAAAAAATAGAAATTGGCAAGAAGCCGAAGAAGGGAAACTCTTTTCATCAGAGGCTGCTAAATTTCTAGGAACCAAACACTGTGTACTTACTAACTCTGGAAGTTCTGCTGGCCTTCTTGGTCTTTCATCATTGGAGCTCCCGCCTAAATCCGAGGTCATCATTTCGGCCGTTACTTTCCCTACTATCTTTAATATTATTCTCCAGTGTGGTCTTACTCCTGTCGTGGTTGACGCAAAAATAGGCACTTATGGCTTTGATGTAGATGATGTTTTAAAAGCTATAACTCCTAAGACACGAGCTATAATAGCTATTCATCCACTTGGCAATCCGGTGGATATGCCTAATTTGATGAAGCTAGTAAAGCTCTGTAATAAACCACGTGGAGAAAAAAACAAAATCTGGGTTATTGAAGATAATTGCGATGGTTGGGGATCATCCATTGGTAAGAAGAAGGTGGGCAGTTTCGGGGATATATCAATTACTTCATTCCATGCCGCTCACATCGTCTCAATGGGTGTTGGTGGAGCGGTATTTACGAATTCTAAATCATTGGAGCGAAATGTGCGAATGTATCGTGATTGGGGACGACAAGCGGATATTAACAAAAGTGAAAACAAAAAATGGAAACAACTCCCAAAAGATTACAACCCCCGCTTTATCTACGAGAAAATCGGCTACAACTTCCAAATTTTAGAGCTTCAGGCGGCTATGGGTAGGGTGCAGTTAAGAAAGATTAATAAGATTAAAAAGGCTCGTAAAAGAAACTTTGATTATCTCTATGAACATTTAGGAAGATATGAAGACTTAATCATGCCTTTATGGATTAAAGGTGCTGATATATGCTGGTTTGCTTTCCCATTAACCTATAAGGGTAACAGAAGTAAGTTATTAAAACATTTAGAAAAAGCTGGTATTGAAACAAGACCGATGTTCTCTGGAAATATCTTGAGACACCCGGCTTATGAAGACTTGAACATTCAAACCTCAAGTTCTGATTATAAAAACCAGTTGCACGAAGCTAACTATATTACTCAACAGAGCTTTTGGATTAGTTGTCATAATCATCTAAACAAAGATGACTTAAATTATATAATAAAAACATTTAATAACTATTTCAATGGAAAAAACTAGAGTTCTTGTAACGGGATGTGCGGGACTTTTAGGCTCTCACATGGCCGAATATTTAATTGCAAAAGATTATGATGTTTATGGAATAGATAATCTTTCAGGAGGATATATAGAGAATGTTCCTCAAGGAGTAACTTTTTACTGTGAAGATTTAGGAAATAAAAAGGCCATAGCTAGATTATTTAAAAAAATAAAACCCGATTATGTTTATCATTTTGCCGCTTATGCCGCTGAAGGGCTATCTCCGTTTATAAGGAATTTTAACTATTCAAACAATCTTCTTTGCTCTGTTAATGTTATCAATGAATGTATAAAGAACAATGTCAAGAAGATTATCTTTACTTCTTCTATGGCCGTATATGGCGAGCAAGAGCCTCCTTTTAAGGAAGATATGAACCCAAAACCTATTGATCCTTATGGTATCTCTAAATATGCGATTGAATTAGACCTAGCTTGTGCCGCCTCTCAATTCGGCTTGGATTATACGATTGTCCGGCCCCATAATGTTATTGGTGTCAGGCAGAATATCTGGGATAAATACCGGAATGTCATCGGTATCTGGATTAGAAGAGTTATGAAAGGAGAAAGTATTTGTATATTTGGTGATGGAACTCAAGAAAGAGCTTTATCCGATATTAAATTTTGTTTAGAACCTTTGCATAAACTTATGTATGGTTTTAATGGTGAAATATTTAACTTAGGTTGTCCTAAACAGTATTCTTTAAATGAAATTGCTGAAACAGTATCAAAGATAGCGAAAGAACTTGGATTTAATCCTTTTATTGAACATCTTGAACAACGGCACGGAGAAGCAAAATACGCTTATTGCAACCATGAAAAAGCTGAAAAGCTATTAGGATTTAAAGATGAAACTAACTTGGAAGAAACTATTAGAGAAATGTTTAAATGGGCCGTAGAACAACCCGATAGAGATGTTAAATACATGGAATATGAAGTTGATAAAGGAATATATAGTTACTGGAAATAATATGGGAGAATGTATCCATAAGATTAAAGACAAAAAGTAATATGGATCTAAAAACTTTATTTACTTTGCCAAGAATGAGTAATATGGAATTAAACCAATTAAATAGTGTGGAGGGTTTGTATTATCTTATTAAACAATTTTATAAACCACATTTTAAAATGGTTGAGGTTGGTTCATTTGAAGGTATTTCAACTTTGTTATTCTCACAATTTGTAGATACGGTTTATAGCGTGGATTATTATGACTATAAATTACCACCTGAAGGTAGAATCCCTTCGATGGATGCTATGATGATAGAGGCTGAAAAAATCTTTGTAGCCAGGACTAAAGATGTAAAGAATATTATTAAAGTCCGGAAATCTAGCATCGAAGCGGCTAAAGATTTTCCCGATAGATCGTTAGATGCAGTTTATATTGATGCTGAACATGATGAAGAAAGTATAAGAGCGGATATTAAAGCATGGCGACCTAAAATTAAGTTTGGTGGTATTCTCTCTGGCCATGATTATATCCAACCTATTATTCAAAAAATACTTACTGAAGAAGGTTTTATGCGGATTACAAAAAGTCTTGATGATTCATGGGCAGTTCAAATACCTTCAATCTCGCTTGTTTCAGTGGCTTGCACCAAGGTTCAAGAAACAATCGAGGCTATGAAGAAATGCCAAGCTCAAATGGAGTTTAACGATTCTATATTATTTACTCATGAAGATGTTAAAGTTGATGGAATTCGAATGGTTAAAATAGATAAACTAGATTACAAAGGATACAATGAATTTGTGTTTAATAAATTATGGCAGTATATTGGGACGGACTTTGTGCTTTTAATGCAAAATGATAGTTGGATTCTTAACAGAAATAAGTGGAGAGATGAATGGTTTAACTATGATTATTTAGGAAGTGGTTGGCCTATACCTCCAGAAGAAGATAAGATTACTTACAGAACTCCAAATGGAAGATTGGTTAGAGTTGGAAATGGAGGATTTTCGTTCAGAAGCCGGAGATTACTTAGAGCACCAACAATATTAGATTTAAAATTTACAGATAATGGAACAGGATTTTTCAACGAGGATGGAAATTTATGTGTTTATCATGGGGATACATTGGTAAATGCAGGAATAAAATTTGCTCCATTAGAAGAGGCTGTTAAATTTGCTAGAGAATTAGAAGTGCCAGAACTTATAGATAAAAGTACTTTTGGATTCCATAGATATTTATGATAGAAGAAAAATATCAACAACTGCTTCCCTCGGATATTTGTGAGCACTTACCTACCCTGAAGAAGTATGCTTTGTTGTCCGATAGAATCGTGGAGTTGGGGGTTAGAGGCATGGTCTCAACTTGGGCATTGTTAGCTGGGCATCCACATTACATGGTTTCAATAGATATAGTTGATCCATCTGAACATGGGGGAAATGTGGAAGAAACGAAAGTTATGGCCGAAAAGGAAGGTGTAAATTGGGGATTTTTAAAGGCTTCTTCATTAGAGATTGAACTCTTCAGACATGATTTATTATTCATAGATACTATCCATAGCTATGAGCAACTAAGCCGGGAACTTAAACTCCACTCTCCTCATACGACCAAGTACATAATTATGCATGATACAAATATGCCAGAAATGCAGAAAGCAATTAGAGAGTTTTTAACCGGGAACTTGGACTGGAAAGTTAAGGAAGTATTTGAAAATAATAATGGATTAACAGTCCTTCAAAGATGATGAATATAAATCAAGCAGTAATTAGTAGAATATTAAATAATAAAGCATGGAAACATGTTAAATAAATGGCAATTATCGGGAAATTCTTCAACGGTTCGGGTTTAGGAAATATGTTACATAGATACATCGCAACTCGAGTTAAGGCTCTTGATTTAGGTGTTGAATGGGGAATGATTTATATAGATGATGGTGCTGGCAAGGAGCAAGGTTTTAAGGGCAAATCTTTTATTAATATTGACGAAAACAAAATATGGCCATTGAGGTCATTTGTAACACTAACAGAAACCAAAGAGTGGCAAGAAAAAAAAGTTAGAGAGAATGGCGTGGATATTTCCTCTTTTGACCCGGAATTCAACTTTATAGAAGATAACACAGTTATAGATGGTGAGTTCCAAGATGAAAGATACTGGGAGCATAGAGAAAAAGAAGTGGATGAGTGGCTTAAAGTAGAATCTTTGAATATGCTTGATGACTTATGTGTAATTGGATTTAGAGGCGGTGAATTTGCCTTATATCCAGACTTATTCCTAACCAAAGAATATTGGGAAGAAGCCATGAACATAATGGTTGAGAAACATGGGATTAAAAGGTTCGAAGTTCATACAGATGACGAGAAATTAGCTAAGGAGTTTTTTGGGGATATTCTGGTTATTCATGATATTGGAGTTAATTGGAGAAGTATGCGAACCGCCAAACACGCCATCATAGCTAACTCCTCGTTCTTTATTCTACCAAGATGGTTGAGAAATGGGATTACGATTGCACCGAAGTGGTGGGGTAGGCGTAACCTGAAAATATGGAGTATGAACCAGAACTACTGTAAACGTTTTAAATATATATGAAAAAACATTGGCACTACAAATTTATAGGATTCGATAAAAAAGGAGCATTAAGGAACGAGATTATGTTTCCAATTGAAATATCCGTTAAGGATTATGAGTCAGAAGTAGATGCTTTGTTTGAGGCCAAGCAAAGACTGATAAGGAAATACTATTTTTGCAAAGAAGCTTGGGAATGCACAGCTTGTGGTCTCCAAGAAGAACAAGTTGAAGCTCAAAAGAAACACGCCGAAGTAGCTGAAAAATTATCCAAACAGATGGAGAAATTGCAAGAAAATTGGTTCACAAGACTTTTTAAAAAGAAACCATGATAAACTTCATAGTTAGCAAGTGGAACAATCAGGACACATCTTGGGTTGGGGCATACGCACCCTCAATGATTTTGTATGACCGAAGCGACAACCCACAACCCGGCTCAATTATAGTTCCAAATTTAGGCTCGGACTTAGCCGATAAGTTTCATTTTATAATCACGAACTACAACAATCTTCCGCCTGTCGCCGTCTATACAAAAGCCAACCTTTTTAAGTATATTTCCCAATCCGAATTCGATAAGGTTAAAAACAACTCTTGGTTTACTCCACTCCTGACAATGAATCATAAAGAAATTAAATTTGATGGCACACAAGAATATATACAAAGGCATGGCACAGATAAAGATGTTAGCTTTTATAAAGATGGAATCTATTATGAGTTGAACAACAGGTGGTATTTAAACGAACATCCATGTAAGCATGACCCCAAAGAAGTAATGGCCGTATTGGGAATAGATAAGCTAGAATATGTGCCATTCGCGCCCGGATCAAATTACCTTTTAACAGCTGAAGATATACGCAGACATCCAGTTGAGTTTTATATTAAACTTTATAATTATCTCACATGGGCTGTTTATCCTTCAGAAGCTCAAATTATAGAGAGAGGCCTCTTTACACTTTGGCGTTGATATAGTATGAACACACCCATGCCAAAAGAAGAGTTAGAACTATTTAAGCAACTTAAAGAGCTAAATGTTATTTTTGATGTAGGAGCAAGAACTGATATTGGCTATTTAGAATTATGGCCAGAATCAGAGCATCATTTATTTGAACCCAATCCGGAGTTTTTTGATGAATTGTATAAAAAAGTTGAGGGAAAATCTAATGTTCACGCGAATAAATATGGATTGGGTGATAAAAACCAAGTTATGGGCTATATAAGCGGATTACAGTCATTTGTTACTTCCGAGGCGATAAATAATCCTTATACCACGGGCAATCTTCTGCTTCCCATGAAAACGCTTGATACATACCTCCTTGAAACTGGTGTTAAGCATATAGATTTTCTCAAGATGGATACTGAAGGATATGAATTGAAAATACTTCTTGGGGCAACGAACTGGTATCATATTATTAAGTATATTCAGTACGAACATTGGGGAAAAAATAATAACAACATGATTAAAGGATTGCTTAACGAGGACTTTGATATTATGGGCATTGGTTATCGTAATATGTTTTGTATGAATAAGAAGCTAGTGAGTGAGGAAGAAAAGGCTAGATTAAAAGCATATATTGAGGATAATAAATTAGCTGAATTACAGTAATTTGTGCTATAATGGTAATAGATACAATCACTTTTAATGGGGAATCAGAGCTATTTGAAATAAGATATGAGATTCTTAAAGATTTTGTGGATGAATTTAGAGTAGTAGAATTTGACCAAACATTTAGTGGAAAGCCCAAAAGACCCCTATTCAGCCAGTATTTTAACAAAGTCCGACACTATATCCATAATGAGGATATTTGGGGCAAGTATTACCAACAGGCCCTAGGAAGCCCAAATTGCCCCAAGGACGGCCCGGAACATTGGAGACGAGAGTTTGCCCAAAAAGAATCAATTAAAGAAGCTCTAGAGGGTTTAAACGATAATGATATAGTATTTATAGGCGATTGTGATGAGATATGGGACCCAGAACAAATGAAAGAATATGTTTACGCAGATAATCCTTTAAAATTAAAGCTCAAAGTATATAGTTACTTCCTAAATAACAGATCAAATGAAGAATTTTGGGGGACATTAGTAGCTAGATATAAAGATATACAAGGTGAGTGTTTAAACCATTTAAGAACCAATATGGACTTTAGAACAAAATTAGACTTTGGTTGGCATTTTACTTCAATGGGAGGATACGAAAATGTCAAGAAGAAACTGACTGATTCTTATACTAATGATTCTTATGCTAATGATTGGGTATTAAACAATCTAGAATCAAACATCAATGCAAATAACGATTTTTTGGGGCGAAACTTTAGTTATATTAGAGATGAATCCCAATGGCCTAAATATCTTGCAGATAATTCCCTTAAATATAATAGGTTATTGTTAAATTTTATCTCTCAATTATAGATATAAAAGAAGAAACCTATTTTACTGATGGATAACGTTCAAAACAACAAAGAAACAACAGAACAAAGACGAGAAAGATTGAAACGTATCGGATTTCAACCTGGTCATTCAGGTAATCCTGGTGGTAGGCCCAAGAATCCTTTGAAAGAGTACAGTTTAAAAGAATTTGAAAGTTGGACAGATAAAGAAAAAAAGGAATTTCTTAAAAAGATTTCTCCAATAGATAGATGGAAGATGACTGAAGGAAATCCTAAGCAAGATACTGAAATAGATGCAACTATAATAGGTCCAACCATAATTCGACTCGATGAGTGATGAAATCAGGTTTACTGACTTAGCTAAGTTCTTTCCAAAACAACAAGAGGCTTTAAATGCCGCTAAAAGATTTAAATTCACATTATTCGGTGGGTCAGTGGGTTCGGGTAAATCATATTGGCTTAGATGGTCAGCGATATGGTTTCTAATGGATTACTACCAAAGATATGGTCTAGAAGGCATAAGATTCGGTCTATTTTGCGAGGATTATCCTAGTTTAAATGATCGGCATCTAACCAAAATTAAATATGAATTCCCTAATTGGTTAGGAACTTATAATGAAGCCAAAAAAGAGTTTACATTGGCAAAAAGATGGGGTAAAGGTATTCTTGCTTTTAGAAATTTAGATGATCCTTCTAAATATTTATCTGTAGAATTTGCCGGAATGGGCATAGATGAAATTAACCGTAATCCTAAGTCAGTATTCGATATGTTACGCTCCAGGTTACGATGGCCAGGGATTAAAGATGTTAAGTTCTTAGCCGGTTGCAATCCTCTAGGTGAGGCTTGGGTAAAGAATATATGGGTTAAAAGACTGTTTCCCATAGAAGAAAAGGAACAATACGAGTTTGTGTTTGTCCCGGCATTACCCACAGATAATCCACACTTACCCCTAGAATACTATAAATCCCTTGAATCATTGCCAGAGAATCAACGTAGAGCCTATTTAGAAGGGAACTGGGATGCTTTTGATGAGAGCATGGACGAGAAAGGTTATATAAGGCTTATTACTGATCGCGAGCTTCAATCATTCTTTGTAAGCTATGGAGACCATTCAGGATATAAGATCTTAGGTATAGATCCGGCGGCCGGAGGAGATAAATCAGCGATAGTTCTTAAATCCGGTAATTTACAAGAAGTTCTTTTCAACCAAAAGCTCCAGAATACAATGGATCTAGTAGGAGTTATAATGGATAAATATAGAGAATCTCATGCTGATTATATGGTTATAGATAAGACAGGAGTAGGCCAAGGAGTGTTTGATAGGCTTCAAGAGCTGGATTATCCTTGCCGAGGCGTATCATTTGGCGAGAAATCTGAAGACCCGCAATTTGGTAATCTAAAAGCAGAATGGCATTGGAGACAAAGGGAATGGCTATTATCCGGCGGGAGGCTTTTACACAATGCTGATTGGAATGAATTTGAAATAGTTAAATACAAGAATAAGGATGGCAAGATTATTATTCAACCTAAAGAGGAATTATTTAAGGAAGGCTTGTCTTCGCCTAATGTTGTGGATGCTGCGGTTCTTACGCAAGTTGTAAGAGACAGTACAGTCAAAAGCACTCGGATTATCAAACAAATGCGAGGTAGAGAATTCCATGATATTACTCAAAGTATATGGAGAAACGAATGAAAAAACAACCAGAAATAGAACAATTTAAAAAAGAGATGGCGGAACTAAAGCCAGGAAAGGGTATAACTTTTGATGATGGAACTAAGTATGAATATGGAGCTGATTTAGATACTCAAGGCGTGCCTGTAATAGATCCAGGAGAAGGCAAGGCTAATGTCATCAGGGAATTCATATTCAAGATAAATCCTGAAAAGATAAAAGAATTTCCTGACGATAAACAAGTTATTTTTAATACCAATGCCAGACAAATAGCCCATGTTCTGTGGGGGGATGGGCTTCGGCCTATTGATGGAATTTCCCCACGTGTTATAATTGATAGAAAGAGGGGTTTTTATAGGATCTTTGTTCCATGCGAAGGAGCAAAAGGTTTGCTATTTACGGAAAGACCCAAAAACCTTTCAGAAGAACTATTAAAAAGCAACTCGACTGACTCACATAAGTGAATTTACAAGAAATACGGTCAAAGTATCAAGAATCATTTGACTTTCTTCAAGCTCGTAAACGCCGACAAGTTCAGCAATTAGTTCTTTTAAATAATCTAAACAGAGGTGACCAGAATATAGCTTCAACCTTGCTATTGTCTTTATTTAACAAAACTTTATCAGCTCTTTACGATGATAAAATGCAAGTTAAGTTTCTTCCTTCCCAAGGAATCTTACAAGACCAGATCAATTCATATAACTCATTAGCTCAATCTGATTATCTAGAAATGAACAAAGCTAGATTAGATTATGATTGGTGTTGGGATACTCTATTCTTTGGCCGGGGATATTGTGAGACTTTAAGGTTTAACAAGAAGCAGAAGATAATGGAGCCTTCAGTTATTAATCCTTTGGTTTTCGGCTATGACCCCTATTTTGAGAATGTTCAAGAATGGCGATATTACTGGAAATGGGTTACTAAAACTAAATGGGAGCTTAAAAAACTCATCAAAGCAGGAGTAATTGACGGGATTAGCGACCTCAAAGAGATACCTACCGGCGTAGATACTTATTTATGGGATTACAAGGTTAAACGAGATCAGGCTAAGAAAGGCACTTCTCCAGCAACTGATACTCAAGCAGGCGATGTTTACCAAATCCTTGAATTCTATGGCTATGATAAAAAAGGCAATAAGTCTGTAGTCTGGACAGATAAAAGTTTTAGCAAGAAGCTATTTCAAATGAAACTAGATCTGGAAGATGGAGAACAGATAGTGGCTCCTGACGGGACTTCAATAGAAACTGATTCCAAATGGCCTATTGTGGTTAAGGAAGCTTTTAGGGAGCCACATTCATCAATCTCATTTTCGGTGGCTGATTTGCTTGAAGATAAACATAGAGCTAAATCAGTTCTTCTAAACCTAGCCTATATTGCGGCCAAAGACCGAGCTAATCCTATTTACGGATATAATCCTGATAAGGTCAGAGATATAACTCAATTCTTTTCAAGACAGATCAATCAGCATATTCCAATGGATGATGAAACTGCCGCTTGGCCTTTGAACAAAGAGGATCCAATGAGTGCCGGACTTATCAACTTTATCTCCATGCTTACTCAAGAAGCTAACGCTCCAGTAGGAACAGGACTAGCTTTACAGCCTGAATCAGGAGGCCAAGAAACAGCAACCGAAGTAGCCATAGAACAACAGCTAAATGACATGGCTCAATCTTTACAATCTAAAGTTATGCAATTCGGAGAAAGTGAATTTTGGAGCCATTGGTTTCACAGATATAAGAAGTATGGCGAGGAACTAGGGTCGAAAATGGCTAATATAGTAGGAGTAAAAGGAGTTAAGACCCAAGAGGTACAGATGTCAGATTTTGAGACCGATTTCCCGCCTGGAGTTCTAGTCTATTCTGCCAAAGAAGCCGAGTTTAAAGAATTAGTCATGAGACGTGACTTGATAAATCTTTATCCAAATCTTATGGAGACACTTGGCCCAGAAGGTATGAGAAACTTCAACAAACACGTGTTTTTTCCTAAGTTTTTGCAAGACCCATCATTGATTGATATAATGTTTCCAGACACCTTAGATGAGATGAGAGCAACTGAAGAAAATGAAATGCTTAAAGAGAATAAGTATCCGCCCATTTCCCAATCAGACGATCATTTGACCCATATTTATATGCACCAAATGGTTATGCCCAAGACTTTAGCCACTTGGTTTCATATTGCCGAACATCAAGAATATGCAAACGGACAAAAATATGATATGATGATAAGTAGTGGTATGGTAGGAATGGGTCAGACCTCAACACAAACTTCTACATCAAAACCAATTAATAAAGAGCGTCTATCTCCTCAAGGAGCAACATCTTCCTTGAAACAAGAGATGCAGACAGCTCAACAAACACCAATCGCATGAGTAACAATTATGCACCTCAAACCCCTAGAGGAAAAGATAATAACCCAAAAGATGGATACCCACCGGCAAAAGTAGCTTTAGAAAGCAATAACAACGAAAATATTGTTGTTTCTTCAGTTTTAGCTTTTACCCATGATACGACTGAAATTGAAGTTGCTGCCGTAGGGCAAGGAGTAGCCGGTAGATGGGCGGCAAACCAGGCTACTAGCGTAGTAACAGCTACTGGAGCTGGAGCTAACTTTGATTTCGTGGTTCCAGTAAGCACAGTGAGACGATTTGTTGTTCCGCGTGAAACTAGCGGATCGTATGCTAGTGTTCAAGGAGTTAATAGAGCCGAAGGATTGTTCACGGCTATCGCTTACAAAACACTTGCAGGCAACGGAAGCGTATTAACATCAGAATTCTAAAATGAAAAGATTAAATAAGATCGCTAAAAAGAACTTTAAGAAAAATTATTCATAAGCCTTAAAAGGCAAAAATCCTCGACGCATTGGGAAGGTTAGCTAGCTTCCTAACATTTTCGTCGAGGATTATGTTAGGTAGCGAGCCGACCTTCTAATGGGTCGGTTTTGCCTGTATAAGGGGTCGAGTACAAACCAATAGATCAATTAAATAAACAAAAATGATTAGATTACCTTTACAGAATGTTCAGGATATAAACAATAGCGCAATAAACGCAACAGGTCCTGCTTCAACAGCCGGAGGAGTTGCTAATACTTTCGTTCTTCCCCAAGACTGCGATAACGTGGTTGTTAAATTGGAAGCATCAGTATTAGCTGGTGGAGTTTCCGTTACTTTGCAGACTACGGATAATGGCGGCGCGACTTGGTACGATGTAGCTCGATCCAGCATTGTTTCCAACACTGGTGGCAGTGTCTTAGCCGAATGGCTTAATATGCCTGTTACTGGATTTGGATTCAGGCCAACCCAGGGAGTAGCTTCAGTTGGAACTGGAACTGCAGTCAGTGTTTTAAGCGTTACCGGAAGTGCCGGAGCTTCTACATTAGCTCAAAAAGATTTTTCAGGATTGCCGATAATGAGCCAGTACGGCCGTACCTTCTTGAGATATACGAGTGCTGTCACATCTATTCTCAACGAGAGAGTCCAGGTATTTTCAAATAGCCAATCAGGCGGAAGATAGCATGCAATGAACAACTCTAAAATTACTTACGAATTAGAGGAAAAAGAGGACAAAGTATCATTTCTTCAAAAACAACAAGGTGAATTAGCTCAAGTAATTGAAGCGATCAACCGAATTGAAGCTAATGAAGATTGGCAAAAGCTCAAGAGATTGCTGTTAGATGGGATAGTAGTAAATCTTGAAAAGCAATTACTATTAGAAACGACAAAAGATGAGATAGATCCGCCCAAGATATACAGATTGCAAGGACAACTTGTATGGGCAAAAAAGTATTCCGACTTAAAAAAACTATCTGAGGCAAAAAGGCAACAGATAGAAAACATTAAAAACCAAATCAATGAAAAAAACCCAAGGGACGGAGCCCTCTAATGCTCCAGTGGAAGAGGTTAAGGCGGAGAGTATTCCTACTCCCCAGCCGGTGATACCAGCTCCAATGCCGGTACCGCCGCCTCAAAAAACTATTGAAAGACAGGGTGGACATACAGAACCATATACGAGACGGCTTCCGCAAATACGCGGAGGTGTCTGCGAATACTGCGGCGTATTGGATAAAAATGTTCCATCACAACATCAGTATCAACTCTGTCCTCACTTTAGAGGATTAGGAGAAATGCGATGTTCTTACTGCGATGAAGCTAAAAATCCAGCGGATGTAGTATCTAACGCGGTTTTAAATATCGCTGAGCATCCGGACAATCCTAATAAATTAGTTGTCTGGTGCAACTCGTATATTTGTTCTGGTAGGCATATAGCCCGATTCCGTGTTAATCATTAACAGTGAGTCGATAGGCTATCGTATGTCTTTCTAGTCAAAAGACAACTGAAAAAGACTAATTCGTGGCATGAGATTCGTCTCTCATTTCACTGTACCAAATGACGGAGGAACTAGATTTAGAACAACTCGACAATGATCTTGAAAAAGAAAATAGAGTAGAAAAACGTATTAAAGACCTTTCAGAAAAAGTTAGGCTAACATCCGAAGAACGCGATGAGCACAAGCGTCTTTTACAAGAGCAAGTGGAAAAAACCCAAAACCTTGAAAAAGAACGCGATTTTCTCAATTCTTTTGGGGATTCTGTTTCAAAGTATCCCGATGCTCTGGCCCATAAAGATGCTATTAAAGATAGGGTCCTAAAGGGCTATTCAGTTGATGATGCGATAGTAGCAGTTCTTAATCAAGAAGGTAAACTCTTTAAGAAAGAACCTATCTTGCCTCCAAAAGAAAATCCTGCCGGTGGTTCGGCTGTAAACCAATCCATCACAGGAGGAGAGAAAAAGATTAGTGAGTTATCTCGTGAAGAAAAACGAAATAAACTCATTGACCTTGAAGCTAGTGGCGATATTTCGATGACCTGACAATTTCAAAGGATTAAAGTATGCCAGTAACAGTAAGGGCCAGTACCTGGGGCGGAGCCTCAAGCAACGCTTCAGAACTTCTGCAGTCTTATATCTCTGATGAGATCAAGATATTAGAACCGGACTTGCAGTATGCCCGTTTAGGTAAGAGACGAGATGCTCCAAAAGGGTATGATCGTATCTTATTCCCTCAGACTAACCAAATTCCAGTTCGGATAAACGTATCCAACATTGGAGCCCTTGGTTCGCCTTCGACCTTTGGCGGTGGTTCAGTCTTTGGTGCGACAGGTTCTATTCAAGGTGGCGCGGCGGCAACCGCAGGCGGGTTCCCAGTATCTTCTACCCAGGGTGTGGTAGCAATCGCCGAAGGAACAAACCCGGCTTCGATCACATGGGGTGCAACCTCATTCAGTTCAGGCCAGGCTCAGTATGGAGTATTGGTTGAAATTTCAGACTTGTTAGTCCATAGTTCAGCGATTGAAGCTGTTGATTCTTGTACAATGCACGTCAGAAATGCTCTAGCTAGGCTCATAGATACAGCTCTTCAAACAGTTGTAAACGCGGGTTCAAATGGAGTGATTTATGCCGGTAACAAGACTGCAAGGGCAGACTTGGCCGTTGCTGATCTTCTGACCCAGAGCGAAATGCAGAGAGCTTACAAGACTCTTGCTTCTTCAAATGCGGCTGGTGCAAAGTATTTTGACAGTTCATATTTTGCGGCTGTGATTCATCCCTATCCGGAATCAGACTTGATGACCAATTCTCAAACCGGTGCTTTCGTTGATGTCGGCCGGTATACTTCGGTTGATGATTTAAAGAAAGGTGCTTTGGGAGATTTTCGAGGTATTCGTTATCTCCGAAGTGCATGGCAAAATTACTTCAACTCGACGACTGAAGTATTTCCGACCACAGTCATGGGAGCGGATGCTTTTGGCTGGGGTTACTTCCAGGAACCGACCCCAACCTTGGTTACAACTCCTGATTCAAACGATCCACTGAATCTTTTCACTTCGATTGGCGGCAAGGTTACTCTTGGCGTTACTCGATTTGAAGATTCTATTGGCACAGTGAGAATCGCAAGAGTAGAAAGTGCAGCCTCTAACACCTAATAGTTAGGTGAGCCACAGGGCCTTTATAGGCCTTGGGCTTAACTCATTATTATGCCCGTATTATCTGATGCACTTAGCTATGCAAGAACCCAAGCCCAAACTGATTCTAACGGCCTGACTGCCGCCAATGGGATTATATTTGCCAATGAAGCTCTTGTTGATTTTAGGAGACGTTTGATCGCGGCCGGAGTTGATGCTTCCCAACTTCAAGAAACATACCGGGATGGTACGGTTAATATAGGAACATACCTCTATCCAACAGATATGTTCTGGCTAAAATCCATTGAACTTAACTATGCCAACTCAACGGCTGGAGATTATATCACAGCAAACCAAGTAGATGTGGCTAATATTCCTGGAGGCAAGTCTTTTGGCTGGTTAAGAACAAATGCCAACTCTGATGCGCCTTGGTTTGATGACCGGGGCGATTGGTATGAGATATTTCCTACTCCGACCTCATCTCATAATCTCACCCAGTTAATAAGAATATTCTATTACTTACAGCCAACTGAATATACGGCTGTCGGCGATACGGTCGCTTACCCCGAAGATTTAGATTATCGGATTCTAGGTTGGAGAATTGCTTCTAATTACTTATATTCTTTGGGTAAAATAGATGAAGGAGTTGCTTTTAATTTAAAATATGAGGAAAGAGTCAAACAGTTAATAGCCACGTTATCAAGAGGCAGTCAGCAACCCATACAGGCAGTGCCTTTGCAAATTTCTGGCTGGGAATTTTAATGCCTTATACGAATATTTCCAAACCTACTGGAACCCCTTATACAAACCTTGTCAAACCTGGAGGAAGTATTATCAGAGCTGGAATGAAAAATATGTTAATGATGCCACTTACCATATCTAGGCCGCGAAGAATTGGAGAGAACATCTGGACAAGAATAAATAAACCAACTGGTTCAAGTTACACGAATATCGCAAAACCCACATAACAGCTTTTTCTCGATAAAAGCGAACTAATATTCCGAATAACTACACATTTTTTGACTCTGACGGATCGATCCTCACAGCTCGTTCAAGCATAACGAGTGGAAGTACTCATGAACCGATTATTACAATTTCCAGTTTCCTTACGGCTGTTCCTACGCAAGCATCGGGAAATCAGAGCGTATCGGGAACCGTAAACATAGCCGGAACTCCTTCAATATCAGGCACAGTTAATGTAGCCGGGACTCCATCTATATCGGGGACTATAAATATTGGCAATGCCCCATCTGTTTATGGGAATATCAGTGGTTCAGTATTAGCTCAACAATTAGGAACTGCAATTTCTTCTGTTGTCAACTCAATTCCTTCCAGTCTGCTTACTGGCAACTATGGCCATAGAAATGATGCTATTGCTTCATTCCTGGGAGGCAATCTGACTTGGAATCCTTTAGCTACTGATCCGGCTGGACGAATAGTTACAAAGCCTTTCTCTCCCGAAGCATCTCGTATTGAGGGTTATGCTTCGACTGTTAATGTAAGTGTTACAACTTTAGTGGCAGCCGCAGGAGCAGGATTGAGAAACTATATTACAGATATTTGGTTTGCCAATACTGGAGCGGCTACTACTCTAGTTACTCTTAGATCAGGTGGAGGAACTTCGGTTCTGGGATATACAATAGCTCCCACAGCAGGAGGTTCTAACTTGCCGGGACTCGTAATGCCTATACGAACTCTAGCCAACGAAACCTTTGATTTCCAAGCCTCAACTGGAACATCTGTTTTATATGCCACTTGCAAAGGTTTCATAGCTCCATAATGCCAACACTTACTATTACAAATCTAGGCGGACCTTTAACCCGTAAAAGAACTGGAGATATTAATTCCGGCTTGGCAAGGTTTGAAACTTCATGGGGATATGATCCTTATACGAAGCCTGGAAATTTGACTTGGTTGGAACAACCTACCAGCATATTAACTGGTGCTCTTTTAGTGGCTATGAAACAGAGGACAGAAGCTGCTATTAATTATATTTACGGTGTCGCAAGTAATAACAATCTCTATAGAACAACTGTAAACTCTACCAGCAATCCTGATTTAGATTCTCCCTCGGTCATATCAACTTTGGCTGCGGATACCTATGTTAGAGGTGGAGGCATAACTTTTTATGGATCTACAGAAAGGATATTTTTAGGAGGAGATGACAGGGTTCAAAGGGTTAGCTTTGATGGTTCATCGTCTAGTACTATTGGAAATATGACTGCAGACAGTCCCCGGCCTTTTGCAAACTTTTTAGGCAGAGTATACTTCGGCAATAGTAATAATATCGTAGAAATAGATTCTTCAGATACTATAGTAAACGCTGCCAGATTAAGTCCGGCCCTACCCGCAGGTCTTATTATAACTGATTTAGATATTACACCAGATGGGAACTATCTGCAGATAACTGCTTCTCGAACCAACTCGTTAGATGCAATAGGAGGATCGCCTGCAGATACTTCTTCATTTAACGCTACTGATTCCTTTAAGTTTTATTGGAATGGCATTGATTCTACATATTCTGCTCAAGATACTCATACGGGAGTTGTTTTAACAGCTAATTTGGTCAGTGGTGTTGGAAACTACACTTTTGGATATGATCATAGCGGTACGGCGATTTTTTCTGGACCAGAGAAAAAGGTATCACTCCCAGACGTATTAAATCCCGTGCCCAATGCAGTATTTTCATCAGGCAATATGCTTGGTGTTGTTGCTCCAGAATATGAAAGAACTCCCGCTAGATTTAGAACGGGTATTTTTCATTATGGACAATTTGATGAGGAAGTCCCACGTGGTTTATATAGATTGGCTCGTCATAATGCTCAAATTAATGATGATATAGGTGCAGTAGGAGCTGCTGTGGCTGTATCTAGCCATATGTACCAGCCTGATCAATTTGATTTTACTAGTAATCTTGCCGGGACAGGAAAGATTTACTACTCAACAAATGAATTGCCCTCCGTTGCTGGGACTAATATTCAGAAATTATGGCGATTCCGCACGGTAAATACTGGAATCCGAAGTGTAATGGCAGGAGTATATGAAACACAAACCCAATTATTTTCAAAGAAAACCAAGATACCAGAAGTTCGCATATATACAGAACCTCTTATAGGAGGCAATGATTTTATAGTTGATTTAATAGGTTCAGGAGGAAGCATAATGGCAGGAGGAAGCCAAAGATTTGGTGTCGGAACCAGTAGTATGGCAGTTGGTACTGATATGGTTCATTTTAATCCGGCAATAGCTCCAATCCATGCTTTAGGGGTGAGAATAACTAACTCTTCTGTTACAGGAGTAGCAAATTGGACAGTTAATAAAGTTGAAGTGGATTATGAGCCAGGCGGACATTAAATATGGATAAAGAAACTGAAAAAAAGGTAGAGGAAATATCATTAAAAGTTGTGCAAAAGTACAACAAAACTATGGCTTTTACCGATCGAAAGTTAACAGACACGCCAACAGACGCTTTTTCCACAATAAATAGGAGATTTGTGACCCTTAGCAGTAATATAGGAGCTAGACCTGTCTCATCGGTTGTGGTTGTGGGGCAAAGATATTTTGATACCACAAATAATACTCCAATTTGGTTTACTGTTGGGGGGTGGAGAAATTCAGTAGGTAGTGTCGTTGCGGGTCATTTATAACAAATATATGTCAAACCCTTTTAATAAATTAAATACTTCAAAAAATAGCAGGCCAA
>ERZ1292623.233-Hain-H51-01um-R1-233-length-62314-cov-257_pt3 | contig 25666 bp, 22 predicted proteins | sample MGYA00564398_ERZ1292623 | MGnify/ENA primary metagenome ERZ1292623 (study PRJEB36523, sample SAMEA6512633) | groundwater metagenome | collected 2019-01-07 | study: AquaDiva: Metagenomics assemblies of 32 groundwater samples | reverse complement strand
CTCCGCTGTTTGACTAAATCAGATACCCTGTGGCGTGAGCCCAGGGTTCTTCATTGACAATACATACTAATATAAGTAAAATTGTGCGCGGATTGAGTTGTTTGCCAGACGAGCATCTCTTTGAGAGACATTAATATTGCCAATCTATTGGTATCACCACACTTTCAACTATAGGAGGGGCACGTCATGAAAAGGGCAGTACTTCTCGTATTGTTTTTACTTGGTACCGTGTCGGTCACTTCCGCGGGCGTCATACAAGAAGAGCGGTCGCTACTCGCTCAGTTGAAGGCTTACAACGCTGAATATGACCAGCTTACGGCCAAACGTGCTAAGTTTGCCAAACGTGCCAGTGATCTTAGGTGGGCCAACGATCAGCTTGAGAAACAAATCCGCGTCTACAATACGAAGCGAACGGACCTAAACGGGCGTGTGGACTTACATCTGAAGGCCATTCGAGATCACGACTCACGTTGTGCCGGGACTTTTGACGATCAAGGATACGTCGACGCTTGTAACTCCGAAGCGCATCAATTAAATGCAATCACTCGCACACAGAAAGAAGAGAATGATTCCTTGAACCACACTCGTGATTTGCTTCAAACCGCAATTCAGACTCAAAATGAAGAAGTAGATAAGACAGTGGTAGCTGATAAGTCTGCGATGGATCGTCAAGACGTAATTGCTAACCTAGCACGACCAATCGTAGAGCGATTGAAGGCGCTCGCTAGCAGCAATGATTTGTGTCAAGAAGCAATTGCCGCTGTCGATGCCGATCCAACCAGTATGGTAAAAAAAGAAAAGATGCATGCCGTGTGTGGAGCGATGTTTGATGGCAATAAGTAATTCAAAAGACGAAGAGTGTCTAAACCAAAGGCTCATTTCGGCGGAGTTGATTACATGAATGTAAAAAGGGTTGCCGCTCGCGGCAACCCTTTTTTGTAAAAATTCCTAACTTTCTAGACCTAATCTGGTGATAATTTAAGCTCCTTTGGGCTCTACAAACTTGATTCGTGGTCCTTCTCAGTTTCAAACCGTGCCTTGTTGTCAGTCATCCATTTTTCATGGTCTTCTTTCGTCTTGCTTGGGTCGTTCATGACCTCAGTATGAGCCTGCATGTAATGAGGCATGAGAGCCTGCATCCACGCCTCAAAAGTTTCGCCGTCAGCTGTTGTTTGGCACAAATCACATTTGAGAGTTTTCATAGTTTTTGATTAATTATTAGCAATCCCATTCTACTCCCTTACATCCCCAAAATCCATGCGGCGAGCATAATCCCGACAAATGAATATGCCACCATGACAAATATTTGTTTGATCCAATACTTCTTTTTAGTATTTGCCCAGATGACCGCCCCAATTTGTGTTGGAACAATAAAACCAAGCAGTATATGGAATGCCAAACTGTATGGGCTAAATTGAGGAAGCAGACTGATCAATGTTGCTAAATTTATTGTCATGAACAGAGTAAGGAGTAATTGCAATCCATAAAATGGCAGCATCTCCTTTTGCATCTTTCCCATCTCCTCCTTTGTATCCTGTGTTGCCTCCATAATCTGCATCCACCAACCCCCAAACATTAATGGTGAATACCAAAGCGCTCCAAGTATAAACTGAGCCAGCGTTGCAAGTAATATAGGTGTATACGTGTCCATATGATGGTAATTAATTAATGATTACGTAAATTATATCAAGCGTTCAAATCTTGCGAAAGGGCGGATAGAGATATGTCAAAAAATTGAGCCGCCTCTTGCGGAAGAGGCGGCTCGTTTGAATGAACACATCAGTAGATATTTTGGTATTTCATAGATACCATGATGTGGAAGACTGGCTGCTGGAATTCCTCAGTTGCTTCGATAAGTCCTCTACGTTCAAGATTCGCAAGACGGTCTCTCATCCATACCAATTGCTCAGGAGACATTCCGCGTTTGGCAATATCGATTGTCGCGCCGGTGAGGTGCGAGGACTCTCGCGGGCCAGGTTTGTTCGAAGCCGCATTCCCATTTCTTTTAATCAGCCTGGCTTGATACTCGACCGTCCGAATGGCAGAATTGACCTGAATTTTTTTGCCAAATTCTCTGTAGAAGTCAGATCCAATATCAATGAGAAAGTCTTTGGTCTTTGGGCGGCACCACCGGTATTTCGTTGATAGTCGATAATCAATGGTGACACCTTGCTCATTGGGCAGAGGGACAAGTAATTCCGATCGCTGGAAGGCTCGTATCTGCTTCTCCCTGATGCGTGGCAATCGTTCTAGATCGGCCAGCTTGTTCTGTCGTGCAAGTGCTTCAGGCGAACCCTGTAAGATGTTTATTGCGTTTGCGGGCTCCACAAAAGTGGCGACCAGCAATATGAGAACGTAGATAATTCTCATCGATTCCTCCTGCTGGCGAGCCAGCTAGTTACATGGTTTGTACAAGCGAGTGGTAACCACTCACGCCATTTTCTTTTCCTTATATAGTATAAAAGACTTGTCGTGTCAATCTCGCGTTCGCTCGTGGGCCGACGCTTCCACTCCTATAATTTATAAAAAAAGAGAGCCGCTGATAACAGCGGCTCTCGGTAAGGATTATTAGATACTCAGCTCCCTTGATGTAGCAGTGAGCTCCTCGAGTTCCTGGATGCTCCAGCGATATTTCTCTAACGTTTCTTGGTTCACATTAATTCCTTGGAGTTTCAACTTCCTGAAGATCTTTTTCAGGATTTGCCGGATATATTCCCGACTCACCTTAAAGTCCCGGCCGACTTCTGCGAGACTTTTCTTTTTTCCTTTCGCATTGAATCCATGCGATTCTCTAAAGATTGCCACATTTCGGTCCTGATGTTTTCCCGGCAGTTTTTTGGTTGCGCGAAGTATGTTTTCGAGAAGGACATATGTCGCTTCGAGTTCTTGTCGCGCTTCGATGAGAATTGTCGGGTCGACCGCGTTTTTGTCAGCAATATAATCCTGAAGCGTCGATGTTCCACTACCATCGTGGTTAGTAACAGGATCGTCTAACGAAACATATGCGCTCGAGTCCATTGTCTTTAAGTCGGCGTGGACCGACTTAAGCGGAACCTTGAGGTAATGCGCTATTACTTTAGCGGAAGGGATTGCCTCACTATTTCCAGCAATTTTTTTTGCCGCTGCTAGAATTCTTTTGCGGCGTTCTAGAGTATGCACGGGAAGACGAATAGTAAGGGTTTGATTATCCAGTGCGCGCATAATGTGTTGACGAATCCAAAATACGGCATAGGTTGAAAACTTGCATCCAAAGGCTGGATTGAATTTTTCTGCTGCTCGGATAAGACCTAAATTACCTTCTTGAATCAGATCGGGCATTTCCAGAAAACGACTACATTTGGCGTACTTGCTTGCAACCCACAGAACGAGCGGAAGATTACAACAGACGAGTTCGTCGCGTGCTGCGGCATTCTTGTCCGCGGCAATTTGTCGACCAAGTCTTTGCTCCTCTTCGATCGTTAAACGCGGGTATCCGCCAGCTCCCTCACAGGACGCCAATGAGATAAGGGAGACCGCATTTATTTGCCGTTTCTCTTTCATTCGTACCTCCGTAGTTGATTGATTGAATAGTTGGTGGAAAGAGCTTTTGGTCTCGCACGAGTATCACATGTACTTTGTGTTTCGCCTAGAGCGTCTCTAGTTCTGGCTGGTGGAGCAAAAGAAAACCGCCCTTCGACGGTTTTCGTTGAAGGACGGCAATTTACGCATCATTAGCTGCGCACTTATCCGAACAATAGACTGGACACCATTCTGGCGGTATAGGCCATTTACAATTTTTATTTTCACACCGCCTCCCTTTGGGGTGGTCGTGAGGCAACCATCCTCTATCATCACAAATCTGACATCCATGACCTCCGCATCCACCACACTGCACAGCATCTCTTGGAAAGTTCTTATCCTTCGGTATCAACATGCAACCTCCTTTTTTGGTTTTCTCACGGGCACGTAGGGCACATAACTTCATACATGCCGAGTTGCTGAAAGGACAAACTTAGAGAGTCTCGAGGAACGAGCGTGGTACCGCAACAGCGACAGAGAAGATGGTTCTTTTGGAACTCTTCGTAGGAGATGAAGGCGCCTTCTAATCCAAGTTTGTCCGGCTGGTGGCATAAACCACTTTTGTGAACAATATTTTTTCCTTCTTCACTCATGGTCACCCCTCCTGTATCCAAAATTATGGTGATGAAAATATCGAATGTACCTCCGCGTGTAAGTATGGAACTAATGAATCCGTCTATCAAATGTATTCCTTTGACTGGAAGAAGCCCGAACCTATAAGTTGGGGAGTCTTGATAACAGATGCGCACTGGTGTCATTTGCTCTGTTGTTGTCTGTAAAATGCGTTATTATTGAAACATGGCGTTTCTCTACCACAGGGTCCCAGAACACATGGACGGCACCGTTCTGTATCCTTTGAACGAGCTTAAGGAGAAATATCCTGATCTGTTTTCCTCACGTCAGGAACATCACGAGCACCAACCGAAAGTATTGGAAGATAGTATCCCCAGGTTAGGATGCTTTTGGGACGACGTGCTCCACTTCACGGCTCTCCATCCGACAAAGATCGCCGAAGCGCTCAAGAAACTTGGATACGAAAGCAAACTTAAATATTACGAGGTCGATGCGAAACAATTGTCTCCTGAAAGGACCATGGTCTTCCTCAATAAGCCGCGAGAGTTGGGCGCCTCAACAAAATTTACCGACTTTATTCGGTTTGACCAGAACGAGGTAGAAAAATTAGCATATATTCCGGAAGACGCGATGGAATACGCTAAAAAAAGCATACCCACCGCTGACGAATTCCTACTGAACTATCGAGCGCCTTATATTTTATACAAAGGAGAGTTTGACGTGAGTGGGGCGAAAATCATTGAAGTGTAAATGTCTTGCCGTGTCTTAGAAACTCCGTCAGTTGAATGATGCTCCCGAGTTGTCCAAGAGTCTTCGATTGGGCAAGCCGTAGTCCTTTAGGGTTCGAATCCAGATACGTTAAGAGCGTTTTGTTCTACCGATTAGATAGTGAATAATTGAGGCAAGGATTGTCCAGTAGAAAAGGAGATAGATGCCAATAAATGGGGGTGGCGGATCATCCCGCAAAAAATCGGCAGAAAGCAACAAAGGTCCTATTAAAACAATTTTTATAGGTAATATAATTGTTGATGCGGTATTCTTCCAGGCTATTGGTGACGCTGTTTCCAGGAAAGAGTCTGGGTGCTTGGGGAAGCCTCGGGGGCCAGTTGATCCTAAAAAAGTTGTCGCCATAAAAAGAAAAATAAATCCAGAAATTTGGAAGAGAATAACGAATTTCGTTCTCGCAATTATCATATGCTCAGTACATCGTCTACAACACAACTTCGTTAAAGTTAGTTACAGAAAGGCTGCTCCGCGGCTTGGACTCGCCTCGCGTTGTTGCCACAACGCGAAACCTACGGTCGCTCTTCGCTCCCTGCGACCCGCGGTTCGAGTCCGTATCTCGCGATACTTGAGCAAAATAAAACCCCCCAACGGGGGGTCTAATTTAGCTTGCTGATCTATATAGTACCGCTCGAACGATTTTTATGGAAGATTTGGGCTAGTTTACCTAGTCACACAGGTAGTCAGTCGCCCCCTGCCCGAATGACTACCCTTGAAAGCTGAAAGCCCTAATGAACACGGGGCTTTCTATCAATTCCATCTCGCAAAAAAGCAGTCCGACTTCACTCCGCTCCTCCTAGCGTCCGTCGCTCCGTGAAAATGTCACGGGTTCGTGTCTGGTGGCTCGGCCTTCTGTTCCGTCCTGCTAATTCTTTTTGCTCGTTGGTGGGGGGTAATACGAAGAAAAAAGGATAGGACGGAAGCAGAAGGCCTCGTTTGAGGGGGTCGGTAAGCGTATAATTAGGGCATTCCTCTATGTCTAACCCTATACACAAAAAGTTTGTCCGTAGCGAGGTCGCCGACCCCCTCCAGCTCCAGCCCCGTGACATTGACCTCTTACACTCGGTGGGAGAGTTCCGCTTTCTGAACACTCCCCAGATTTTGGCGTTGCACCAAGGCGGAGAGAGGAATCTACTCCGACGGCTCGCTTCTCTCTTTCAGCACGGCTATCTTGATCGGCCGAAAAGCCAAACCTCCGCCAAACTTTCCTCGTTGCACATGGTTTACACCCTCGGACGCAAAGGTGCGGAACTGCTCTCAAAAGACGCTACGGAGCGTGAGGGGATTTATCGCCGTCTGCGGGAAAATGAAAGAACGCTTCCCTTGATTGCCCATTCCTTAATGATTTCTCAATTCCGTGTTTGTCTTATGCTCGCCGCGAGAGAAAACGGAGTAAAAATTATTCGCTTCACGCAGGGCTACGATTTAAAAGATATGTTGCGAGATGTCCACGGTGAAAATCCCTCGTTAGTGCCGGACGCTTTTTTCACGCTTGAAGAAAAAGGAGATGTTATCAATTTTTTTCTGGAAGCCGACAGAGGAACAATGACGACGGAAAGGTTTGTAAATAAATTAAAAACATATTGGTCTTGGCGTGATGATGAAAGATTAAAAAAGAAACTTCGCCTTTCCCGTTTCCGCGTCCTCACTATCACCCCGTCCGAAGGACGGAGTAATAGTTTACGGAACGCTGGAAAGAGCGGCGACCCACGAGGAGAAGGAAGTCTGATGTTTTTATTCACTCCCGAAACGAAATACAGCTTATCAAAACCAAAAACGATTTTAGAGGCGATTTGGAGATCGCCCAAAGACGAGGCACAACACACAATTTTAGAATAGTGCTAAAATGAATTTGTAAGTTTTCTTGGCCGTATGGTCGTGCGGTCTTTATTGAGCAGTTTTTTAATAAATCCCTTTATCAATTTTATGTCCTCGCAAGCAGATTCAGACCTCCTCGCCATATTTATAATCTTTGCCATCTGGCAAACTATCGGTACTTTGCGCTTGTTGCATAAAAGAAAAAAGGCGGATGAAGCATACCGACTTATTCTTGAACACCCTTTTATACCGGGCGGAGGTTTTTTGGGTGAAGAACTAATTGAAGGAGCGGGAGGTCGAGACAAAGAATTGCAAGGCAAAATTATGGCCGCGCTTGCCGCAAAGGAAATCCCAGACACGATCACCGAAAAGATTACGGGAAGATTCCGCGATATGGAATGCTCGGTACTTTCTATTAAAAACCGTTTTGATATATACGGCCGAATGCTTTTGGCCGGAATGGATTACGGCTCATATCTTGATGTAAGGTGGCTTTATGTTTCCGATAAACCAGACCGAGATTTTACGATGTGGGGGGCGTGGGTAGGAACTTCTGTATGCGATTTTCTCGATAAACGAGCGGATCGACGACGCGACAAGATTCTGAATGCAGACAAGACGAGAACGCTCGGTACAAACAATATCGAAAAATGGAAACAAATGATCGGAATAATCATTGCAGAGGAAATACGCCAAATGCGAGAAGAACAAAATTCGAGCTTTAGCGAACAAACGAAGGAGTCCAAAGGCTTTATAAACTTTTCTTAATATGGACAATCCTTTCAAAAAATCTAATCGTCGCCCCGAACCAATCCTGATACCCGACTCATCTTCTATTGACGACCCTACGGGCAAAATGATTATTCGTACTCGCCAACCAAAAATTGATGAGAGAGTTTTAGGTTGGGCGAAAAGTATTGACGAAGCAACGGGAAAAGAAGTTAGACAGCTAACGGGTATTTCCATGCAAGACCGCGATAGTACCCACTTTTATATCGTAGGTGCGTCTGGCACGGGGAAAACTAAGTTTTTGGAATATCTCATGATTCAAGATTGGGAAAGTAAAACAGGATTTGGTGTTATTGACCCTCACGGAGACTTGGTTGATGACCTAAAAAATCGAATGTTGGTTGCTAAGGGTAAAGAATTTTTGGAAAAGTGGGTTGTACTCATTGATCCTACTGACAAAGGACGGACTGTCTCTTTCAACCCGCTTGAACGGATTGAGGGGGTGCTTCCCGCCGCTATTGCCGAAGAGCTAACGGACGCCTTCAAGAAAATATGGGCTGATTCTTGGGGAGCAAGAATGGAAGCCCTTTTGAAAAACTCTCTTATCGCCCTTATCGAAAACAATCTCACGCTTGCTGAACTGCCCCTGTTTCTTTCCAGTTCTCGCTTCCGACGGGAAAAGCTAGAGCAGGTAGAACACCCTATCTGTCGCCAATATTTTGAAAGGTTCAATTCATTGCGTCCCAATGTTCAAGATGAATGGGCAGAATCAACAATGAACAAAATTACGTCGTTATTAAATAACGACTATGTGAGGCAGATGTTCATTTCTCCAAAAAGTTCTTTCAATTTGAGAGACATTATGGATAGCGGAAAAATCCTTTTGGTAAAACTTGATAGGGGGCAACTCAAAGGAAGTGGCGATCTCTTGGGGTCGTTAATGCTCGCCAAAATTCAAATGGCCGCTTTTACGCGGACAGATACTCCATACGAAGAAAGGCGTCCTTTTTACCTCTATATAGACGAATTTCAGAACTTTGCTACTGAATCTTTTTTGAATGTTCTCGCAGAGTCGAGAAAATATCGGCTTCCGCTTACGCTTGCCCATCAGCATTTGTCGCAACTACCCAACAGTTTACGCGCCTCCATTCTCACTAACTGTCGCTTACAAGCATACTTTCAAATCTCCCGTGACGACGCCAATATATTGGCTAAAGAATCTCTAGCATCAATCTACAACGATCCTCCGGGCTGGGAGTGGTATGTTCAGCAATTACAAGAACTTCCCAATCGAGGTTTCGTGATGAAAAATAAAATCAAAGGCGGTGTTGTAGCTTTACGAACTGCGGAATTGAGAAAGCTAGAAGATGTACTGCAAGAAACTAAAGATTTAGGTGTGGAAAAAAATCTTGGAACAATGGAATCAATCGGCAAAGAATCACTCCGTAATCGCAAAGAAATTGAGGACGGATACAAAGCACGACGGGATGAACTCACAAAAGCCAACGAATCGGGAAGTTTTAGAGAGCCGAAACGATTGTCATAACCGCCCACCGTTAAATAAGGTTCGGACTTAAAAGAAAATTGCGTCTTGCCCTCGCCATTGAAAACCGCTTTGCGGATTTTCAAGGGTCGGGCTTGCGCTTGCGATTTTCTTTCTCATCCGTCGCTCCCGACAGAAAAAAGACACGCTACGGCTTTCTCGTTGAAAACCTTGCTGTTTCCAACTCGGCCTGCTTTGCTTTTTTCTTCGGTCGCCATTTATACCCCCACCCTACCACCCTTTTTATTCCGTAAACTTAAAATAGAAAAAGTGCTAAAATATATTCATGAGGACGCTTAAACAAGAACTCTTTTTAATCTCGGCAGGGGCTATTATTATCCTTGTCGTATTTTTTATTGGTTTGTGGGGATTTGGTGTGTGGCATGACGAATGGAGCGGATATAACGCAAGTTGGGAAATAAGCGATGGCGTGTGTAATATCGCCGTTACTTCTATTAATGGGGATATTACAACTATGGGCGGAGCGACAACCACAGAGGGAGAAGAAGATTTGTTAATAACAAATGCTGATGATGTTCTCGCCTTGCTTCGTTCTGCGGAAGCAGACCCAAATGTTTTAGGGGTAATTGTAAATATTGATTCTCTCGGCGGTGCTCCTGTCGCGTCCGAACTTATCGCCAATGCTTTAAAGGATTTATCCATCCCAACAGTCGCTCTGATCCGCGAGTTTGGAACATCAGGAGGTTACCTCGCGGCGACTGGTGCTGACACTATTATCGCTTCTCCGTTCTCTGATGTCGGAAGTATTGGCGTTACACTTTCTTATCTTGAGAATTGGGAGAAGAACGCAAAAGAAGGTTTGCGTTTTGTTTCTCTTTCATCGGGAAAGTATAAGGATTATGGAAATCCCGACAAACCCCTCACAGCAGACGAGCGGGCTTTATTGGAACGCGATTTGAAAATCTATCACGACCAATTTGTTAAAGAAGTTTCTGAAAATCGCAACTTGCCGATTGAAGATGTGGTAAAGCTCGCGGACGGCTCATCAATGCCCGGCGAGCTTGCACTTCAAAATAAACTTATTGACGCTTTAGGTGATCGGAACACAGCTCGTGCGTGGTTTGCGGGGAAACTTGGAGTAAGTGATGAGGAGATAATATTCTGCGAATAGCGATTTGACTTTTTAGGGCTAGGTATTGTAAAACTTCATTAAGTTTCATTACCCTCGCTTCTCTTGCTAAAAGGATGTTGCGGGCGGGACAGCTTGGGGAATACGAGCTGAACCCGAACTTTAGGCAATCGTTCCCCGATTGGTTAAAGACGGAATGAACATAACGAAAATCATAGTAGGCACATGACAAGGAGCGAGCAATCGCTCCTTTGTCTTTGGAAGAAAAACTAAGGAAACGGTTTTTACTCCTTTGGACGAAATAGAAATATTAGGACAAACAACTTTCAGAGAACAGTTTCGGGCTTTCGGGATTAAGCCCAATGACAGGCGACACCATATTTATATGCTCGGTAAAACGGGTACTGGTAAATCCACGCTCATTAAAAATATGGTCATTCAAGATATGCGTCTTAATCATGGCGTTGCCTTGATTGATCCACACGGTGATTTGGTAGAGGACTTATTAAACTTTGTTCCAAGAACTCGCACGAACGAAGTCGTCTATTTCAATCCTGCGGACAATGAAAACCCTGTCGCTATCAATATTCTTGAAGCTAGGGGTGACGATGAAAAACATCTCGTCGCTTCATCGCTCGTTTCTGTTTTTCGTCATTTGTGGCGGGACTTCTGGGGTCCTCGCCTTGAACACATTTTATACAACTGTGTCATCGCACTTATGGACACGCCCGGGCAAACCTTGCTCGGCGTGTATCGTATGCTTGTGGACGACGCTTTTAGAAAATCTATCGTCGCTAATGTAAAAGACCCAGTTGTAAAAATGTTTTGGGTTGATGATTATGAAAATTACGATCTCCGTTTTAGAAAAGAGATAATCGCTCCCGTTCAAAACAAAGTCGGACAACTTCTTACCAGTCCCCAAATGCGAAATATTGTCGGCCAACCCAAAAGCTCGGTGGACTTCGGTTTTATTATGGATAAAAAACGAATCCTCTTAGCCAACTTATCCAAGGGGAAAGTAGGCGAGGATAAATCCAACCTTTTAGGGTCAGCCATCATAACTAAAATGTATCTTTCCGCTTTAGAAAGACAAAACCAACCCGAAGAATCACGCAAGGACTTTTATCTCTACATAGACGAATTTCAGAACTTCTCAACCGACATTTTCCCGTCTATTCTCTCCGAAGCCCGTAAATACCGTCTCAATCTCAATATTGCCCACCAATACCTCTACCAACTGCCCGAGGGTATCAAACACGCTGTTTTCGGCAATGTCGGGACTGTCATTTCTTTCCGCACGGGAAGCTACGACGCAAAGGAATTAGCGGAAGAAATGAAACCAGTATTTACGAGCGAAGACTTGGAGCACTTGGACAACCACCACATAGCTCTGCGTCTTCTCATAGACGGAAAAATGTCTCACGCTTTCTCTGCTATTACTATGCCCCCGCTCAAACAATCGGGATACGAAGCGGAGCGAGAAATAATTTTGAAAACATCACGGGAACGCTACGCTACTCCTCGTGATGTTGTAGAAGAAAAACTAAAAAATTGGTTTGAAAAATAAATTCGCTCGGCCTAGCGGCCTTGAGCGATTTTTTATTTTATTTTTCAAACACGATTTATCCCCCCCACCAACGAGCAAAAAGAATTAGCAGGACGGAACAGAAGGCCGAGCCACCAGACACGAACCCGTGACATTTTCACGGAGCGACGGACGCTAGGAGGAGCGGAGTGAAGTCGGACTGCTTTTTTGCGAGATGGAATTGATAGAAAGCCCCGTGTTCATTAGGGCTTTCAGCTTTCAAGGGTAGTCATTCGGGCAGGGGGCGACTGACTACCTGTGTGACTAGGTAAACTAGCCCAAATCTTCCATAAAAATCGTTCGAGCGGTACTATATAGATCAGCAAGTAGAAAACTTAGGTCAGTTTTAGAAAAATTTTTGCGTGCGACGCAGAGCGTCGCCCATTGTTTTACGGGGGATTCTTCAACTTTTTTATTTCGCAAAATACAGATTCAAGAAATTCAAAGCCGAATATTTTTGGAGGGAGGATTTTTTGGAGGGGAGGTCGTTCACTAATACATAACACTTGCCCCACCCTCCCGTGCGCGTGTTAAAAACTTTGCCGACTTGGAGATCGGCAAACTCCCTAAAATTTTATTGCTCTGAAACTGGTTCAACCGACCAAGTACCTTGTAGATTAACTGTCGCACTCTTTGGTTGTTTTTTCTCCTCTAATAAATCAATATCAACTTTTACAGGAATATCAGAAGCAAGACCTGCGACAAAACAACTTCCGACCGACAAGATCGGGATACTTTGGAATGAGAGCTTATCTAAATAGGCGACAGCTTTTTCTACTGCATTAATATCATTGTCGTTAATCAATCTATGGATAAAGTAGTTGTGAAGCTGTGAAATAATAGTTGCTGAAATGTCATAGGGTCTTTGACTTGCAAGTGTTAGAAAAACCCCAAACTTCCTACCTTCCTTAATAATCTCCTCAAAGGTTTCAAGCCGATAATCTTTCCATGTTTCGCTTTCTCTTTGCGACATAGTTGAGAGAATATTATGAGCCTCATCAATGATTATATGTAATGATTTTTTATCTGATTCTTTTTTATTCTCATATAACTGTTTGGCTATAATCAGTGGGACTATTTTCTTCATCTCAATGTTCACATCTCGTAAACAAATGACTGACAAATTTTTTGATTCAGTATTTTCTTTTATGTCTATAAGTTTCTCCAACATATCAAACTTTCTAAACATTCTCCCTATTAACGGCCCTATATGTTCTTGGTTAGAATAACCTTTGATAATTTCGTGGAAATAATTAAAAACAATCTTTAATTTGAGCTTGCTAAATTCATCAGTTTTAAAAGTCAGCCCGTCAATGGAGGTTTTCAGACGAGTATTGTATATGGGGGTTGTATTATTATAATTAGAGCTTTCGGATGATTTATCCCAATAATAATCTTCACTCTTAGAATGCCAGTGTAAATTATTTTCAATTTCTTTTTTAAGATTTAAAACATCATTTTTCTTTTCTTCAATAACTAAACTTAGTAAATCTCTAAAAAGCTCAATTATTAAACCCTCTCTTAAATTTCTGTCCTTTTTATCAATAACGCTTACGCATAAATCCTCAATACTCGTAATGACACGAGCATTGTATGTTGCGTCATCATCCAAAAAATCATTCCGAATTACTCTATCTAAAAATGGTTTTTGGGTTTTCTCTGTTGCCTCCAGTAAAACCGACAAAATTTCAGTTTTGTGTATACTTTCTTTTGAAATAGGATACTTCTTCTCACTGGCTTTTTTGCCCGTTGAAAGTTTATAAACTATCTTGTCATTTGTGATCATCTCATCCCCAATATATTCGCCATTAAAATCTATAATGACAAAATCGGATTTAGTTTTAAAATCAGCTTCACTAGAAAACACACTGAAAAGCTCTGTGTATATTTTTGCTAAGGTATTAGACTTTCCACTTCCAGTATTTCCAAATATTCCTATATGACTAGCGAACAAATTATTAACACCGAGTTTTATCTTTTGGGATGGTTCTTCAGTAAGACTACCTATAGTAATCGTTTTATCTCCATTTTTGTAAAATTGATGAAGTGAATTGAATTCATCTCTATTTAAGAGATAGCACTCGTTATCTATAAGTGGCATTTCCTTTATACCTTGTTTAAATCGGCTTCCCTCAAAATGACCAAAAAGAGATACCTGTAAAACTCTGTTTATTCTAGTTTCTTCTTTCTTGTATTCCTGATTAAAATACTTTTCCTCTGATGTAAATTCTCCTTCAACCTTACCTATAATACTGACGAATCCTTTGACAACTTTTATATAACTACCGACTGAAACATTTTTGACGGTTTTGCCCTCGTATAAAATATGCGAATGGTTCTTATTTTTGTTTAGTTTTATTCTTACAATTCTTCCGTCTACGGACAAAACATGACCTATTATAAAAATAGACTCCCGTATAAGTTCCTCTGCTATTGTCTTAGTCTTTAGAGCCATGTGTCATGCTGGTTATAATCTCTTTAAAAACTGTTTCGTTAATTTTTTCAAGATTAAACTTATTATCTTGCTCGTCATCTTCGGGTTCAATGATTTCTATATTGGAATATCTCAACTTCCCAATTGACATTTTCTCTTTCATTTTTGAATCGCTGTCCTTGCCATGACAGAAAATATAAATTTTGAGAGTAGGGTTAGAATCGGCAGCTCTAGTCGTTATTTCTCTTATATGCTCATCTTCCATAGAACAACCCATAATAAACAAAACTGCGTTTTCTTTCTCTAATTCACTGGAATACATCCTAAGCAATTCATAATATACGACATCAATAACAGTTTCTTCTAACTTTTTCTTTTCGGGATTAACGATCGCTAATTTCCCATAGGCATTTTCAAAAGTCTGACCCTTTTTCTGCAACAGGGATTTATCAAAATGTTTTAACTTTGAGAAAAATATTTTATCTTCCTTCTTTTCCCATGTAAGCGATCCGTGTATCTTCATAAGATTAAAAATTGGTATCTCGGAAATATTCTCAAAATGCAGACTTCTTTTTTGAATAGATTTCTTAAAGTTGCTTAGACTGAAAGTAGAATTTAGCCGTCCAGAAAATCCGTCGTTATACTCTAGGTTACTTTCCTCCAAAACAGTTTCCATCAGAATATCAATATTTGTTGTAAAAATGTTTGCTTGTTTACTTAAAATTGTATTTTTTCTCTTTAGTAAAATATGTCCGATTTGTTCAAAAAAACTCTTATAAGCCTTATGAGTTGATTCGTATTCAGCTTGTTTGGCAGTATCTATATTTCCAGAGGCAATATCAAGATTTGGTATCATCACTTTCTCAAAGTATTCTTTCTTGATCTTCATCCTTTCAGCTTTTCTTGTCTCACTAGATAGTCTGGTTTCAATATCGCCAAGTAAAGGCAGAAATGGCGTAGAAAGCCCAGCTCCTATAAGGAAGTTTATATGTGAACTTTGTACAACTTCTTTTATTTCTTGTATGTTCATAAATTTATTTCTTATCAAACACTCTCACGACCTCATCAAAGTTTTTTAGTTTGTCTTTCTCCCATTCCTCCTGCTTGATGTATAGTGGTTTATATACAACCCTACTTTGCCGATTATTTACATCTTCACACCACTTTTCTAATCTCTCAAATTTTAATTTATCATTTTCTTCTTCTCGTCCTTTTGTCTCAATAATGTAAACACTCTTTTCGTCTTTCTTGACGAAAAAGTCTGGGTAGTAGGTAGCTATAAAACCCTCTGAATTTTTATACTCAATTCTCAATGCACTTGCTTCCTTGTTTTGAAAATTCTTTGCGAAAGAAATTACATCATCACAATTTTCAAGGAAATCTGAAAACACCAATTCAAAATCACTATCTCCGACAATTTTATTGAAAACGGATTTTTTAGGTATTAGGTATGACTTATCATTAACGACGAAGGGTCTGGCTTCGCTGATTTTTATATAGTTCTTTATTTCCGTATCTCCCTTGTCTTCTACTGTTAGATCGTTGATAGCTTTTTTAAAGGAATCCTTTATAAGCCTGATGTACTCAACTTCTGATAGGTTTCGCAAAGTATTGAGGTCTGACAAATTCACGGGACTATCAAACATATTATTCTGCACAAACTCTCTCACTTTGCCGAATAAAATATCATAGCAACCGAAAAGTCTTAACTCCCGCATTATTGCCTGTGCGAAGAAACCGATAACGCTTTGATAGTCTGGCTCAATATCGCCCGAAAGTATCGTTGTGTGATGTGTTTTCTCATCAACAACATCTTTAAAGACTATCTCTCTTTTTTCTTCTTCGGAAAAAGTCTTTACTTTAACTTTTTTATTTCCAAATTTAGAAACATCTAGCTCGGCAAGATTTTTATATTCTCTCTGAATCCTAGGGGACATTACTGGAATCTCAATATCAAGTTTCTCAATGTCTTTTTTCGGATTATCTTTATCAACCTCAATGACCATTGGGGCTATCGGCTTAGCACCTGTTCCCATCGCTTTTTTCTCAAGGATAACTCCTTCTCCTTTTATTGATTCAACGAAATCCATAAAAGCAGGAGTTCCAACAACACTCACATACTCCTCAACATCATCTCTACCGAAGAACATTCTTCGGAGGCCTCGTCCAAGAGTTTGTTCGGGAAGAATCTTTGAATCAGCCGCGTAGGGTCGTAGTCCAACGATTGTCGTTACATTTTTTACATCCCAACCCTCTTTCAACATCATTACGGAAATAATCACTTTGAACGGGCTTTCCCAACTATCAATTTCATTTGCCTGTTTTCTAAGTAAATCCAGTTCCTCTCTACTCTTACCAGATACACTTTCAGAAATTTCTCCGCTTTTATTAGTATGGATAGTCAAAACTGCACCTTTCAAATCTTTAAAACTCGTTTCAATATATTCCGCTACCTCGTCGCAGTTTTTTGTATCATCGGTCATTATAAAAAGAATGGATTTTTTACCCATTGGCTTTAATGTCTCGTATGTTTTTTGCCACTCCTCAATACCAAGATTTATATAGTCTCGGTATTTCTCACTAAACAATGTGCTTTGATTCTCTTTTAATTTGCCCCGACTAGCCGCGTCTGGCACAACAGGATTTTTTACAACTCTCTGATGTATTGCTTCAACGAGGGGATAGTCAGAAATTGTCTGTACAAAAATAGAGCCGTCATTCTTTTTTGGCGTAGCCGTAAGATCAAGCTGTAAAGCCAGCTTCGTTCCTTTTTGTTTTAAACGATTATCTATATCAGTAATAGACTTAACCCAAGCTGACTTGTCGTCGTGTAAGTGATGAGCTTCATCATTGATTACAATAAGTTCATCAATATCTCTTACAATCATTCCCAAATCAACAGTAGAATCGCTTGTTTTTGTTACTGGCTTATCTCCTAAGAAGTAAGCAGAAGTATCTTCATCATCTATACTCGCGTCTTTTACATCGCCCTCAAAAACTCTATGAATATTGGTTAAAAATATATTTCCAGTATCAGAAACATTCCTCAAATCATCTTGGAGATGTAGGGTCATTTGAAAATCATCTTGCCAGTTTTGGCCTTGATACCCATTATCAGGCAATACTGGATCACTAAAAAATATTTTTAAGCCTTCAAAATCATTTTTAATTCTTTCAAATACAATGACATTCGGAGTTATTAAAAGAAAATTCTTTGCTAGGTTTGAATCTTGCTCATATTTTTTGTGAAAATATGCCCACGCTATGGCTAAACTCATTACCTTAGTCTTACCCGCCCCTGTCGCCATTTTTATTACAAACCGAAGCCACTCCTCGGTAAACATCTGCGGGCTTAGTACGCCAGTAGAGTTATACCGAATCAAATCGTACTTATCTTTTACCTTTGCGACTTCATAGAGCCACACAACTGTTTCCAACGCTTCTCTTTGCGCAAAATAGTATCTGAAATTAGAAGACGCTCCGTGCTGATCATATATGATATGTTCTTCCTTAAACCACCAATTCAAAAGTGCTTTAGAAGTATCACTTGCTCCGTCATAATTTTTGTCTCGCCATTCTTTTACTTTCTCACGCAAACCCGCAACAAGTGGCGGTAATAGTTTTTGAATAGCTCCCTTTTCCCGCAAGTCTTCGTCAGCAGGAAACCACCGAGTATTCGGATCAAGTATTGCGTATGGGTCTTTGGGGAAATCTTTGTGGAGAGCCATATGTTTATATAGTTACTTCAATAACTTTTGTCGTATCATTTCCGAAAATGTCCACGACCTTCACAGCTATCTTGTGCGTACCTTTTACTGCTACTTTCGGAGAAGTAATAAGGTCAAGATTTCTATTCTTTTTCGTGCGGAAACTTTGCCATTCGTTATCAAAGATATAATCGCCAGTCCAAACTTCCTTTTCTTTTCCATCTTCCATTATTTTGATAATTTCTTTTCTACTAGCAAAATTAAAATCTACCGCCCAATAGTCTATCCAGTCGCTCCACTTTTTAGTCAAAACCTCTTTTGAAATTTCTTCGGTCTTTTTGTCTTTTGAGATTTTTACAACTTGGCCGTCTTCCACTACAACCTTAGACCCACCAGGGCGGAGAGCCTCGGCTATTTCTCCAGAATCGTCTTGGTTATAGAAGACGGAAAAATCAGTAAGCTCAATAGACAATTCTTTATCTTTCCCTTTGCCTTTGATAATCGGTTTCGCTTCAATAAATGCCACATCATAAAACTTCACTTGTCCTTTTTCTACCGCTTTTTTATCAAAAACCTCTCTTGGAATTATTCTAAAAGCAATATCAATGCCTTTATCTTTGTACTGTGAAAAATCAAGTCCCATTTCATAGTCAAACCCAAGAACATCAATTTTTGTAATTCCCTTGTCTTTACATTCTGTAACTATATCTTGTACGAGTTTTGAGGAAACGGGAGTGTTGATAGGCCCTACAGCAACAAGACGATCTCTTTTTTTACCGACCACATTTACAAAAGATTCTACTGGTTCAGCTTTATACGCGGAAAGAATAAGTTTTATAAATTCTTTCTCTTTCCTTTCAGCTTGCTTTGATTTTTCTTCTGCTCGTAAGTCATTATTTGTCGTTAAGAAGTTATCTCTCTCATATCTTCCAACATTCAAAATTTCAAAAGGTCGGAAATTTTTACTCTCCCTTTTTAGTTGTCTTTGCACACCAATCATTCGCTTTCGGGAAGTATGTATACTAAATTTCCCCAAATCAGAACCAATCCACCTCCTACCAATTTTTTCTGCTGTAGCAAGCGTTGTCCCAGAACCACAGAAAAAGTCTGCGACAAGATCGCCCTCGTTGGAAGAAAATTTAATAATTCTATCAATAAGGGCTTCTGGTTTTTGTGTTGGATAATCTAATATTTCACTGTAGTCGCCTTGGTTAGCTTTATATGCCCTAGGGTCAGCATAAATTTGCTTTATGTCTTTCCATACAGTAGAAACTGGCTCGCCAGGACTTTCGTCAAGATATTGTTTTTCATAAATCGGTTTCCCGTACTGATCTTTTCCCCTAATCCTTTGACGATAAACTCTTCCGTCATCGTCTTTCCATTTAAACCAATCTTTCACATATTTTTCTGCGTAGGGTAAATAAGTTTTATTTTCTATTCTGTTACTGTAATTTTTTGCAAAATGTAAAATATATTCATGTATTTTTACCATCTTAGTTCCAGAAGCCCTGCCTCCAGACGGAGAACCATAAGCCCAGATGATTTCAGAGACTAAGTTTTCCTTTCCAAATACTTCTTCAAGTGCAAGTCGCATATAATGGTTTACTTGGATACCACAATGCACATACATACTTCCATCTTCTGCTAACAAGTCATGCATCAATTTTAATCGCTCGTACATCATTGTTATAAAACTATCCGCTCCTTTACCCCATGTATCACGAAAAGCAATTTCTTCTATTACCGATGGTTTTTTAGTAAAACTTTCTTCATTTTCTCCATCGCCAATTTTTATATCCATAGAAAAATCTGCCCCAACATCAAATGGCGGGTCTATGTAAATCAATTTTAAGCCACCTTGGGCTTCTATTTCTTTGCGAAGTGGGCCATTTTTGAGAGAGGAGAGAATAAGTTTATTGTCTCCCCAAATCAATTTATTCGTCCATCCAGTTATTTGTCTGCCCGATGTATCAAAAAGAGAATTTTGATAACCAAATTTTGCGTCGCTCCTTGGCTCATCTATTTGTTCTATTACTTGAAAAGGCAAAACAACATTCGTTACCTCATTTGTCTTTCCATTCCACAAAAGCTCAACTTCACGATCATCATCAAATAGCAAAAAACGATATTTTTCAGGAAGCGGTTTTCCCGCTTCCAAGTATTTAACTATATCTCTTTTTTCGTTATCGCTTAGATACATATTTTTATTCCATTAGTTCTCCGACTGAAACCTCAATCGCTTTTGCCAATTTTGTGATTGTCGCAAGCGTTGGGTTTGTCTTTCCATTTTCTATATTACTGACAAAACTTTTATCCACTTCTAAGGCTCGTGCAATATCTCCTTGCGATATACCTTTCTCCGTTCTTATCCGTTTTAGGTTATCTCCTAATTTTTGGGCTTCACTTTTCATATTCACACGCATTATAGCTGAAAGTTGTGTTTTACGCCATCAGTTGTGGTATACTACAACTATGAATAGGTACTTTCTTTACGCAAGAAAATCTACCGATGTTGAGGACAAACAAGTCCTCTCTATTGAAGGTCAATTAGACGAACTTCGCTCGCTTGCGAAAAGCGAGGGCTTGGAAATTGTGGCGGAGTTTATAGAAAAACGAACAGCTAAAATGCCTGGCCGTCCTGTCTTTAACGAAATGTTAAATCGTATTCAGCGGGGCGAGGCACAGGGCATTATTTGTTGGAAGCTAGATCGCTTGGCTCGTAATCCTGTGGACGGAGGACAGATCAGTTGGCTACTCCAACAGGGGACGATTCAGCGTATTCAAACACACGACCGAAGCCATCTCTCAAACGACAATGTTCTTATGATGTCCGTTGAGTTCGGTATGGCTAACCAATTCATTCGTGATTTAAGTTCGAACACAAGCCGAGGGCTACATCACAAAGCACGACTTGGACAGTTTCCTGGAACTGCCCCCGTCGGCTACCTCAATGATGTGCGAGCTAAAACTATTGTCGTTGATCGGAAGAAAGCTAAATTTATTAGACTTGCCTTTGAACTTTACGCTAAAGGCAAGTCTCGGCTTGAAGATATTTCTAAGTTCCTTTTTGAAAACGGAGTTAAAAGTTTAAACGGCAACGCTATACACAAAGACAGAATAAGATTTATTCTCGTCAATCCTTTTTACTACGGACATTTTCGCTACGCTCGCGAAATGTACGAGGGCAAACATACGCCACTCATAGACAAACAACTTTTTGATAAAGTTCAGATCGTAATTGTCCGTCGTGGACACCCAATGAAAACAGATAAAGAGCCAAAAGCCTTTTGTGGGCTTTTGCGTTGTGGAGAATGCGGTATGGGGATAACTGCGGAGGAGCAGAAAGGCCACACCTATTATCGTTGCACTAAAAAATCGGCGGCTCGTTGTTCTCAACCTTTTGTCAGGGAAGAAGTCCTCGCCGCCGACCTATCCGAAATACTCACGCATTACGCAATGCCCGAAGATTGGACGCAAGGGTTATTGGCTCTCGCAGACGAAGATGAGAAAGACAGCTCCAAGACCACAGCAACCCTTGTTCACGGCTTACGGGAGCGAATAAGCGTCTTTAACGCCAAGATAGACCGCCTTACCGACCTCTTTGTTGAACAGGACATAGACCGAGAAACCTACCTCGCCAAGAAGCGAGAGACTATGTCCGAAAAGAGATCGGTTGAGGAAGTTCTAGCCAAGTCGCAAAGAGGGGGAAGTCCGTGGCTCGAACCTATGCGAGAGTGGATAAAGGACGCTTCAACGCTTGATGAAATAGCAAAAGGAGACGACCTCCCCTCCAAAAAATCCTCCCTCCAAAAAATATTCGGCTCGAACCTGATTTTGCGAAATAAAAAAGTTGAAGAATCCCCCGTAAAACAATGGGCGACGCTCTGCGTCGCACGCAAAAATTTTTCTAAAACTGACCTAAGTTTTCTACTTGCTCCGCGGCTTGGACTCGAACCAAGGACATCCTCGTTAACAGCGAGGCGCTCTACCAGCTGAGCTACCGCGGAATATCATCATTCGCCCTCCCGGAAGAGGGCTTATAGGCATTCTAGCCTAAACATCCTTCGACGCAAAGTTCTTTCTGTAGGGAGGGGTGAGATGCTACGCTAACCGTCTGTGTATATCAAAGTTTTTGTAACACCAAGTGCAAAACGGGAAAGAGTAGAGGAGAAAGGCGAAACGCTTTTAATCTCGGTCAGGGAGCCTGCGCTTGGGAATCGCGCAAATGACCGCGTACGGGAGATAATTTCCGAACGACTCGGAGTGTCTTTTGGGAAAGTGCGCATTCTTGCCGGACACCGATCGCGTGGTAAAATGGTTAGTGTTAATAGCTGACATTATCTCGCCATGAATATCACCATCAAAGCGACGAAGTATAGACTTACTCCCGAGACGGAGGCGATTCTCGAAGAGAAACTTGCGGCACCGTTGCGCCTTCTTGGGGAGAAAGGTGATACTGCTTTGCTTGAGATAGAAATAGAGGAGGCGCCGCCAGAAGGACGCTCATCAGAACCTTGTCGTCTCGTCGCACGACTGACGGTGGATGGCAAGATGTATCACGCTGAGGCAGTAAAGCCCACGCCTTCAAGCGCAGCGGATAGAGTGCGCAGTGAGCTTGAGTCTGAGATACGTCGATCACGCGGGCGTGCACAGCGACTCATTAGACGTGGCGGAGCTGCGATAAAACGCATGCTGCGTTTTGGAAATTAGAGATCGTTAGCAAACCGAATTTAGTTCTTCCGAGCGAAATCGGTATATGTCATTTCGCGCCTTCCTTCGGGGATGACGCGTTCGATGATGAACCGGTCATTTTTGAATGAAGCCGCCGTTATTTTGACGCGCATTTCACCGTCGAAAAAATAGGTGCCGATAGTATCAGCATAGGCGCGATACTTGTTCCAGTTTTCTTCCGCGGGGGCGTCAAGTGAAAGTAGGCCATCCTCTTTCTTGAGTTTTTTAGCGCGCGTTGCGCGCGTTGCGTCCTGGGGGATCGGTATAATATCGCCGTGCAGATATTTAGGAAGAGTATCAATGAGCAGGGAAGCGCCACTCTCGATGAGTCGTGGGCGCAGTTCGCGCGCGGACTCGTGGGGTGCAATCTCCATCACTTCCTGGGCGATAATGTCACCTGCGTCGAGTTCCTTCGCCATTTTTTGAATGGTCACACCAGTCGTGGAATCTCCAGCAAGCAGCGCGGCTTCGAGGGGTGTCGCCCCGCGATATTTCGGTAAGAGCGAATAATGGACATTTATAACTCCTTTCGGGAAAGTAGTTATAAGTGTTTCGGGAAATATCTTGCCATAGGCGACAACGATAGCGTAATCACATCCGTACGCATGGATCGCGGCAATCGATTCGGCGTCGAGTTTTTCTGGGCTCAACACGGGAATGTCGTGCAGAAGTGCGAGCGCTTTTGTCTCGGACGGTGTAAGCACCAGGCCGCGGCCTCGAGGCGCGTCGGGAGAAGTTATGACGACCTCTGGTACAAAACCGTGCTCAATAAGAATAGAGAGCGTGTCACTGGCGACTTTTGGCGTGCCGAAATAAGCAAAACGAGTTGATCCATGTGAGACGTGAACGAGATGTTCGGCGTCATCAGTAAATAGAATGCCATTCAGATGATCAATTTCATGTTCAAATATTTGCGCCAAAAGGCCTCCAGCGCCGCGTTCTACTCGTGAGCCATCAGGTCGGCGCGCTTTGACGGTCACACGCTCGTGCCGATTGGCGAGGCCATATACGCCGCGAACCGAAAGGCACCCCTCGTCTTTTCGCGAGCGCTTCCGAGACGTCCTCACTATTTCCGGATTGATGTATACCTCGATTTCCGGGGCGGGCGGAAGCGGAGGAGGTGTATTTGGAGGGTCATCTTTATGATGAGAGGAGAACATTGTTCGATCTTTGCGTACGATAAACAGGCGATACGAAATTCCGATTTGTGGGGCAGCGAGCGCGACACCCTCGAGTTCTAGATCGAGTGCGTTCTCCATATCCTTGATAAGATTCGTGAGCTCGGGTGTGCCGAAAAGCTCGTCTGGTACCGACTGAGCTATCTCGCGCAGCACGGGCGCTCCATCTTGCACGATCTCTTTCATGTGGCGAACTATACCAAAAAATTAGCGCGACGGGTGCTTCGTGGGATCCAATTCCCACCAAAATTTCTTGCCAAAATTTTTAGCCTGACTACAGACGCTTTTTAGATAATAGAGGTCTTGGGTCGGGATTTTCTCAAGGACCGTGCCGAGATGCGCCATGGTCATCGGAGCGAGGCCATCTTTCGTACGAGAATGATTCAAGTGGCGAAGAAAGAATCGCATTAGCTCACCGCGCTCGGTTTGGCGCTTTCGTCCCTTTGGCGCTTCCGCCGCTTTCTTTTGAATATCGGGGAGAATATCGCGGATGGACTTCATGGTTATTCGGTGTGCGCTTCGATCGATGCGCCGAGTTGTTGCAGACGTACTACGATGTCTTCATATCCGCGATTGATGCTGTATACATTGCGTAGGAGTGAGCGACCTTTTGCAGCAAGCATTGCAACGAGGATAATTGTTGCAGGGCGTAGTGCGGGAGGACAAATGACCTCGGCAGCCTTCAGTCTCGTTGGGCCTTCGATCGAGATACGATGTGGATCGTGCAGGATGGTGTGCGCACCAAGCCGGTCGAGATCGGTGTAATAGATTGCGCGCTTTTCGTATACCCAATCGTGAATGAGTGTTGTACCTTTCGCCTGAGTTGCGATTACAGCAAAGAAAGGCAGGTTATCTATATTGAGACCCGGATAGGGACGTGCATGAATTTTCTCCGGGAAAGCTACGAGCGTGGAGGGTTTGATAGAAATGTCTACAAGTTTCGTAATACCGTTCTCTGATAGCCGGGACTTTGTTTGTTTGAGTTTCAACCCCATTTTCTCAAGCAGCAGTAATTCGACTTCGAGAAACTCGATTGGTGCAGCAGCTATGGTGATAGCAGAACTCGTTACTGCCGCTGCTGCTATAAAAAACATTGCATCAGTTGGATCCTCCGCTACGCTGTAGGAAACATGTTGATTGATACCAGTGACGCCTCGTATGGTGAGCGTCGTGCCGCCGATACCCTCAATCGAGACTCCTAGTGCGCGCAAGAAGCCACAGACCTCCTGTACCTGATAGTTCGCCGAAGCATACTTAATGACACTTGTGCCGGAAATACTTGCGGCAGCAAAAAGTGCATTAATGGTCGCCGTGTCACTCGACTCATACAAAATCACTTCGGCCGGAATGAGCTTCTCATGAATAATGCGGTACATGTCGGAATGCGCTTCTATCGAGACACCAAATTTCTCGAGTGCCATCAGATGGGGACGTACCGAACGCAATCCAAGCGTGCAGCCGCCCGATTGAGGCAGTTCGAATTTCTTGAACAAATGAAGAAGCGGCCCAATGAACATTAGGATGCTCCGTGTGCGTGCTGCAGCTTCGCGGTCAATAGTAGAAAGGGAAATTTTTTTCGGCAGTTCTATGGTGACACTCGTTCCTCGCCACTCCACCGAGACACCGATTGACCGTAGCACTTCGATAAGGCGATTAACCTCTTCAATTTTTGGCATATGTTCGAGCGTAGTTCGTCCGCGGTTGAGGAGGGAAGCGGCAAGAAGTGCGACCGCACCGTTTTTGGAACGACTCGTTTCGACGCGGCCCTTGAGTTTGTGTCCACCGTCGATGACAAAATTAATTTCACCGTGCATGTGAAGTATCCTACCCCTAAAGGACTGCTGTTTGCAAAGCCAATCGCTGCGCTCTTGGGCAAAACAGGGAGCTCTAAAGGACTGCTGTTTGCATCCAATCGAAGACTCTTGGGCAAACAGGGA
>ERZ1292623.1183-Hain-H51-01um-R1-1183-length-25718-cov-9_pt1 | contig 25718 bp, 29 predicted proteins | sample MGYA00564398_ERZ1292623 | MGnify/ENA primary metagenome ERZ1292623 (study PRJEB36523, sample SAMEA6512633) | groundwater metagenome | collected 2019-01-07 | study: AquaDiva: Metagenomics assemblies of 32 groundwater samples | reverse complement strand
GATGTTTTTATTGCCGGCACGCAAATAGATTGAAAAAGAGGAATCCTTTCAAACTTTGGCACCGAACTTGCATGTGTGATAAACAGAATCATAATCACGAGGCAGGGAAGTGTGAGATAGAATTTGAAACATCATATGCCCCCGATAGACCCGAAATAATTTATTGTGAACGATGCTATCAGCAGGAAGTATATTAGATAAAAATGTTTACTACATTCACGGTCGTAAGTATAGTAAACATTATCTAAATACACTCGGGATTTATACTGAGCACATAATTGTTTATCAAATTTTCTTGAGCAATATATTCATCGCCTAGGAAGCCCGCTATGTCTTCGTCTCTGATTAAATTTTTGTATTCCTGCGTAAAGCCGCGGGCGAGCGGGAGATACGACCAATGCCATTTTTCTTCATTGTAGCCGGAGAAGCGAGTGATGCCTTTTTCGTCATATGTCTGACAAAATCCAAAGAGGGGAGCATTCTCCTTCAGCCATTCATATACCTTTTCGCCTTCTCTTGTTTCAAAATATTTTGGGTCTACGCCGTTGATGTCTATGTCCGTACCCCAGTGATGGCGGGAAGTTCCGGGTACGGCGCTATATTCTAATATCTTTTCAAATCTTTCTTGTCCATTCGGCACAGACTCCGGCAATTTTTTGCCTTCAACGAAGGTGGTCCCAGTCCATTTCTTTTCCCAAAGCTCTTTTTGATAATCAAAATTTCTGGTGGCGGAAGTTATATTCAGTTCTATAGAATTTTTTTCGGCGCTTTCCGCCATTTTTTCAAAAGCCTCCAGAGTTTCTTTTCTTGCATAAATTTTCCGTCCGCTAATGTTGTATTTTTCCGGTACGGATACAAAATCGTCCCGCTCAGCCGGCTCAAATTTTCCGAGCAAGTATATTTTTTTCTGCGCATCTTCCCGAGCCTTTTCCGCGGCTTTTTTGGCGTCTAATTCTGCTTTGGCGATTGCTTCGTTCTCCTGCTTTTGCCGCAGATCCATAAAGTCCTCGGTGAAGTATGGAGTGAAAATGAGGAATATTATAGAAAAAATTCCGAACGCTAAAAAAATTTTATGGATGTTTTTCACTTGAAAACCATAGCATATTTGGATGTTTTAATCAAAAAATTTATGATAGAATGATAGAATGAAAGCTGAAAATAGGCAATGTCAAAATTGCAAAGGCGAATTTGCGATAGAGCCGGATGATTTTGGATTTTATAAAAAGATGGGGGTACTTCCGCCCAAGATATGTCCCGAATGCCGTTCGCAATTAAGACTAACTTTTAGAAATGAAAGATTTTTATATAAACGCGCCTGCGATCATTGCAAGAAAAGCACCATCTCAATGTTTAGCGCGAACAAAACTTACTCTGTTTGGTGTTTTGATTGTTGGTGGAGTGATGATCTAGATGGCAAGAAATATGGTATGGATTATAACCCTACTGAATCTTTTTTTGAGCAATTTAAAGAGTTATGGAATAAGGTTCCCAAACCAGCAAGAATCTCCACCAATGAAATAAATTCACCATATACAAATTATGTAGCTGATAGTAAAAATTGCTACATGATTATGGAAAGTTCTAATAATGAAAATTGCACAAATTGTTACTGGATTCAGCTTTCAAAAGATTTAACCGACTGTTCTTATACTAATAAAGTAGAACTGTCTTATGAGGTTGATGATTGTTATGACTGCTATTCTCTGCGCTGGTCGAAGGGGTGCCACAGCTGTCTCAATAGCGCTTTTCTGCTTGACTGCCGCAATTGTACAAACTGCCTGGGCTGTATAAACTTGCGCGGACAAAAGTATAATATTTTCAACGAACAGCACACCAAAGAAGAATACGAAAAGAAATTAAAAGATTTTCGGCTGGACACTTTTTCCGGCGTAGAAAAATTTAAAAAAGAATTTGCTGAATTTATAAAAGACAAGCCGAGAAAATTTGCGGAAATTACTAATGCTATAAATTCGACGGGCAATTATATGGTGAATGTAAAAAATAACAGAAATTGTTTTCATTCATACGATGCGGAGGATAACGCCCATTCTGTGCATATTTGGCGTGGAGCAAAAGATTGTATGGATTGTAATACAGCTGGACGTACAGCAGAATTAATTTATAACACTCTTAATACAGGTCTTGAAGCATCGAATGTCATTTGCGGCTCTTTTTGTTGGAGTTCACAGTTTATGCAGTATTGCCTGAATTGCCCTAATTCTAATAATTGTTTCGGATGCGCGGGATTGATAAAGGGTTCTTATTGTATTTTAAACAAACAGTATAGTAAAGAAGAATATGAAAAATTACGCGCAGAAATAATTTCTAAAATGAAAAAAGAAGGTGTTTATGGAGATTTTTTTCCGAAAGAATTATCACCGCTTGGCTACAACGAATCTTCAGCTATTGACGAATTTCCACTTTCGAAAGAAGAAGAAGCTTTGGCGCAGGGTTTCAAATGGGAAGATACCCCGCGGGGGACATTTGGAAAAGAAACTGTAGATTGGAATAATTTTCCAAATTCTATTTTAGATTTGCCGAAAGATTTTAATGTGAGTAAAGAAATTTTTGTTTGTACGGAATGTAAAAAAAATTATCGGGTGATTGCTGATGAACTCTCTTTTTATAAAAGAATGGAAATACCAATACCGCGCAATTGTCCCGAATGCCGGCATATCAGACGTATTAACAATAGGGGACCAAATAAACTTTGGCATAGAAGCTGTATGAAATGGGGATGTGGTAATGAATTTGAGACCCCGTATTCGCCGGAGAGGTCGGAGATTATTTTCTGTGAGAAATGCTACCAAAGCGAGGTGTATTAATGATATACTGAACATATGTATTTGGATTTAATTAAAATCTTTGTGCCGACGACTTTAGCCTTCTTTTTGGGGATTTTTTTTACGCCGATTGCCACCCATTTTTTTTATAAATATAAAATGTGGAAGAAGTATTCAAGAAACGGCAATGTCACAGCGGGGGACTTTGCTAGGATTCACAATGAAGCGGAAGAACTCAAAACTCCGCGGGTGGGCGGAATTATAATTTGGGTTTCTGTGCTTTTGACTGTGCTTATTTTTTATTTAACATCCATTTTATTTTCTTCGCGAGTGAGCGAAGGAATGAATTTTCTTAGCCGAAATCAAACTTTGATTCCCCTTTTTACTCTTCTGCTTGGATCGCTCATTGGGCTTTGGGACGACTTTATCCAGATTTACGGCTCCGGCAGATTTGCCCGTGATGATAAATCCTGGCGCAAGTGGAAAGTTTTTATTATCACTTTTTTATCTTTTTTGATAGGTCTTTGGTTTTTCTATAAGTTGGGAATGACATCGATTCATATTCCGTTTTTGGGAGAAATGTATTTAGGAATTTTCATTATTCCAGCTTTCATCATAGTGGCGCTGGCTACTTTCTCCGGCGGTGTGATTGATGGAATCGACGGGCTTTCGAGCGGAGTTTTTGCCTCAATTTTTGCCGCTTACTCTGTAATCGCTTACGCCAACAATCAAATAGATTTGGCGGCTTTTTCAGGGGTTATAACCGGAGCGATTTTGGCGTTTCTTTGGTTTAACATACCGCCCGCTAGATTTTATATGGGTGAGACGGGAATTATGGGGCTGACTGTTACTTTGGCGACCTTGGCATTTTTAACTAATTCTGTTTTACTTCTTCCTGTTGTTGCATTCCCGCTTGTGGCTACATCCGGTTCTATTATTTTACAGCTTCTTTCAAAAAAATTTAGGGGTGGCAAAAGATTATTTCGTCTCGCTCCGATACATCACCACTTTGAAGCGCTTGGCTGGTCTTCTCATAAAGTCACGATGCGTTTTTGGATTTTGTCGGTTGTTTTTGCGATTATAGGTCTTATCTTAACGATGATAAGCAGGTGACCCTTCGATTAAACTCAGGGTCATGGTGAGTATTAACATCGAACCATGAGATGAAAGAAAAAAAAATAGACAGATTTTTTTTAATAATCGTCGGTCTTTTGCTTGCTATCGGAATTGCAATGTTTATTTCCGCGTCTTTGGGAGTTTGGGCGAAAAATGAAAAAACTTTTTTTTCGGTGCTTTTCAATCAGTTAGTTCTCGGTCTTGGTCTCGGTACGATTGGCATGTATTTTTGTTATAAAATAAATTATAAATTTTGGCGCCGATATTCCCTCCTGATTTTTTTGGGTTCCTTCATTCTGACTGCGTGTGTTTTTGTGCCTTATCTGGGTTGGAGTCATGGAGGAGCGCAGAGATGGATACAACTCGGAAGTTTTTCTTTTCAGCCGGTGGAAATTTTAAAATTTGGCTTTATTATTTATTTTGCGACCTTGCTGTCCGCCGCAAAAAACAGAGTGCAGGATTTCAAGGTTGGAATTTTGCCGTTTCTCATCATGCTCGCGCTTATCGCCGCAATTTTACTTAAACAGCCCGATACCAAGAGTTTTATTTTAATCACGGTAACCGGACTTTCAATGTTGTTTATTTCCGGTGTTCCTTTGAAATATATTTTTGGTGTCGGATTGACCGGAGTGATTCTCCTCGGGATTTTGATTTATTTTACGCCCTATCTGCAAGAGCGAGTGAAAACTTTCATTAATCCGACCTCTGACCCGAGGGGGTCGTCTTATCAGATTCAGCAGTCATTTATCGCTCTCGGGAGCGGTGGAATATTCGGTCGAGGATTTGGCCAAAGCGTCCAAAAATTCGGCTATCTGCCGGAACCGCAGGGGGATTCTATCTTTGCCGTTTTGGGCGAAGAATTGGGCTTTGTGGGGGCTTCGGGGACAATATTTCTCTATCTTTTGTTTGCTTTGCGGGGATTTCGTATTGCCAATAATTCGAGCGATATTTTTGGTAGACTTTTAGTGTCTGGAATTGTTATACTGGTGACGGCGCAATCGTTTATGCATATTGCTTCCATAATTGGTGTTTTTCCGCTAACTGGCGTGCCTCTTCCTTTTATGAGCCATGGCGGAACTTCGCTTGCGATTTATCTCGCGGCAATCGGCATCGTGCTGAATGTATCAAAAAATAAAACTTAAATAAATTATATGAAAATAGTTTTTACGGGAGGTGGAACAGGCGGGCATTTTTATCCTATTATCGCTGTGGCGGAGCGGGTGAACCAGATAATAGACCAAGAAAAAATCTTAAGGACGAAACTTTATTATGTTTCCGACAGTCCATATGACAAGGAAATGCTTTTTGAAAATGGTCTTATGTTTGAGCAGGTAAACGCCGGTAAGATGCGCACCCATTTTTCTTTTATAAGTTTTTTCAAAAATTTTGCCGATATTTTTAAAACCCTTTTCGGGGTTTTCAGCGCCATTTTAAAAATCTTTTCAATTTATCCGGATGTGGTTTTTGGTAAAGGAGGCTACGCCTCGTTCCCGACGATCTTTGCCGCCAGACTCCTACATATACCTGTCGTTATTCACGAATCTGATTCCGCTCCCGGTCGGGTTAACAGATGGGCGGGGCGTTTCGCTAAAAAAATAGCGGTTTCGTTCGCCGAAGCAGGCGATTATTTTCCGAAAAATCGGGTGGCCTGGATCGGTCAGCCGATAAGGAAAGAAGTGGAGCACCCTGCCAACCAAAAAGAGGCGCTGGATTATTTTAAGATGGAATCCGATCTGCCGGTCATACTGATTTTAGGAGGTTCACAGGGCGCGGAGCTTGTAAATAATGTTGTGCTGGACGCTCTGCCAAGATTGGTAAGTAATTATCAAATTATACACCAAACTGGCGTTAGTAATTTCAAAATGGTTACAGACAGAGCCGAAGTGGTGTTAACCAACAACTCGCACAAATTGAGATATGTTTCTATGCCCTTTTTGAATCCTTTGGCTCTCCGCATGGCTTCCGGCGCGGCAAGCATTGTAGTTTCCCGGGCGGGCTCAATGCTTTTTGAGATAGCTTCCTGGGGTATTCCTTCTATTTTAATACCGATAACGAACACAAATATGGACCATCAGAAAAAAAATGCTTTCAACTATGCCCGGGCGGGAGCTTGCAGCGTCGTGGAAGAAGCTAATGCGACCGCTAATATTTTAAGTTCGGAAATAGATAGAATAATCGCGGATAAGGAGGGCTATGCGATGATGGCGCAAAACGCGAAGGCTTTCAATAAACCTGATGCCGCGATGAAAATTGCCCGCGCTCTGATGGATATAGCTTTGAGTCACGAGAAATAAAGAAACGATAAATACAACCCACCTAACCTCCCTTATCAGGGAGGAACGAAATACAAATACAAACCCCCCTGTATTCCCCCTTATCGGGAGGATAAATTCTTTTTTAGTCCCAGATTTCGTATTTTTGGCCAAACATAACCCGTAAACCTCCGTAGATGTTGTAGAAGAAAGAGAATATGTCATATAGATACGGAAGTTTAAGACCTAAGAAATAGACGGAAATATTATTATAAATTTTGATTTTTGTTTTTCTCATTTCATTGCCCAGAATTTGCTTGTCTAACTTTCTCTTTGGGTTTAGAAATGATTGTCTGATTCTGGCAATGACGGAAGAAATTGGAATGCCAATAAATTGGATATTTTCAAAGTTATACCTAGTTGGTCGCAGGTAATCCGCTTTTATTCTTAATTCAAAGAATTTCATAAAAAGCCAGCTGAAATAATTTTCCCTAAATTCTCCTATAAGTAAAAAAGTCAAACCCAAACAGTCACTCCTTCTTGCCTCGAACCAAGAAAATCCCGCCTTAGTTTTTCTGATTAGTTCAAAACCTTGGTTTTTTAATTTCTCAAATATGCAATCTTTGGCTTTTATATCAAGCAGAACATCAACATCGTTTATGTGTCGGAACACCCTACTAGTATGTGCGACCAGCAAAGTTAAGCCAAGAATACGATAATTAGCGTTGCAACTATCGAAAGTGTCTGTAATAATTTTTAGGGATTTGCCAATTTGCCCTCTTTCATTTTCAGAATTCATAATAAATTTTTTTACGAATACCTTTCTATATTAGCAAAAATTATAGTTTCCCTCAATGCAGAAAATATGGAAACAAAATGGAGATTAACCCTCTAAACCCCTTTGTCAGGGGGAGGTAACAGATGGATTTTTCTCCCCTGATAAGGGGAGATTTAGAGGGGTTGGATTTGGGTTATAATTAACTTATGCAAAGATTAAAAATCCCTTACATTCCTTACGATAAAAATTTAGTTTCTCGTGCAAGAGAATTGAGGAAGCAAAATACTGAAGCGGAAAGTTTGTTTTGGAACGAGGTTTTGAAAGATAAAAAATTAGCAAGTTTCAAATTTACCAGACAAAAGCCGCTAGATAATTTTATTGCGGATTTTTATTGTGCGAGTTTAGGTCTCGTAATAGAAATAGATGGAGAAATACATAATTTTCAAAAAGCCCGAGACAAAGAAAGAGATAATGTCTTGAAACAAAAATTTGGCTTGAAAATAATAAGGTATACAAATGAGGAGGTTTTGAATAGTACTGAAAAAGTTATTAAGGATTTAGTTAATAAAATAATAAACACAACCCCTCTCTAGCCCTCCCTGATAAGGGAGGTCAGGAGGGTTGTATTTATGCTATTATATAACCATGTCCGACAATAAAGTCATAACTAGATTCGCCCCATCGCCTACTGGTTTTATGCATGTCGGAGGGGTACGTACCGCGCTTTTTGCCTGGCTTTGGGCTCGGAAAAATAAAGGGGTTTTCATATTGCGCATTGAAGATACAGACAAGAAAAGAGAAGTTCAGGGTTCTATTGAACACATTATTGCCTCGCTTAAATGGTTAAATATAGACTGGGATGAGGGTCCTGACATCAGCGGAAAACATGAGCCGTATAAACAATCGGAAAGATTAGACATATATAAAAAATACGCAAATATTTTAATAGAAAAAGGGTTGGCTTATGCGGATCCGTACTCTGAAGAAGAACTTCAAAATTTAAGAAAAAAAGCTGAAGAAGAAAAGCGGCCTTTTTTGTATAGAATGCATCGTCCCAAAAATCCTCCGGTTTGGGACGGGACAAAACCGCTTAGATTAAAGACCAATGTAAAAAAATATAAATGGAACGATATTGTGCGCGGGAATTTGGAGGCGGGAGAAGAAGCGCTGGATGACTTTGTGCTTATCAAGAGCGATGGATATCCGACATACAATTTTGCCCACATCATAGATGATCTTTTAATGGAAGTAACTCACATATTTAGGGCGGATGAATTTATTTCTTCAACCCCGAATTATCTTGCTCTTTATGAAGCATTAGAAATAAAAAGGCCTGAATTTGCAACCTTACCGCCGATCTTAGGGGAATCAGGCAACAAAAAACTCGGAAAAAGAGACGGAGCCAAAGACATCTTAGATTATGAAAAAGAAGGATATTTACCCGAATCAATGTTTAATTTTTTGGCGTTTATCGGCTGGAATCCCGGGGAAGGGGATAATCGGGAAGTGTTGTCTAAAGAAGAAATCATTAAGGTTTTTGATTTGAAACATATACAGAAAGCCGGAGCGAGGTTTAACGAGGAGAAACTGGACTGGCTGAATAAAGAGCATATGAAAAAACTGCCGGAAGTAGAAAAAAAAAAGAAAGTATTGTCGTATTTACCGGGAGATTTTCAAAACGAAAAAATGGTTCCAATTATTTTTGAGCGAATTTCAAAATGGAGCGATATACCGGTAATGTTGAACGCGGGAGAACTAGATTGCTTTTCAAAAGAAAAATGGCCAAAGATTGACAGAAAAAAGCTTATTTACAAAGGTTCAACACCCCAAAAAATTTCCAATAATTTAAAGTTGGCAATTGGGGCGCTCCAAGAAATCAATGAAGAAAATTTTATCGCCGAAAATGTCAAAAATAGTCTAATGAAAATTGCCGATGGGCTTCCTAATAGGGGAGAGTTTTTGCATCCGGTGCGCTACGCTCTTTCCGGAAAAGATAAATCTCCGGATCCTTTTATTATCGCGGAGGTTTTAGGAAAAAATGAAACTCTATCCAGGCTACAAAAAGCCGTGTAATACAAGGCAAGACCTTGTATTTTTACAAGGTCTTGCCTTGGCGGTTTTAGTTACCCTTTTTTTGGTTCCGGTTTTTTCTCATGCGCAAACAGTTGCGGACTTGCGGAATAAAATCAGCCAAAAAAATTCGGACATAGAGACCCTAGAGACGGAAATAGCGGTTTTTCAGTCGGAGCTGGAAGGTTTGGGAAAACAAAAAAATTCCCTAAACAAATCCATCAAGGAACTTGATTTAACCCAGAAAAAATTGAATGCGAATATCTCCGTCACGGAGAGAAAAATTGATAAAACAAATCTTGAGATACAGAGTCTAAGCTCCGATATAGGTAAAAAACAAAATTCTATTTCTCATAGCATAGAATCGATTTCTTCCGGCATCAGAAGCACAAATGAATTTGAAGAAAGCGACATCCTGATGACTTTATTGTCTGAGGAAAATTTCACAGTTATTTGGAATGACATAGACAATATAGCCGCTATCCGTCAAAATCTAAGGAAAAATATCATTAAACTAAAACAGGTAAAAGGCGAGTTGGAAGATACAAAAGAAGAAACCGTTACCGCAAAAAACAAACTGACTGAGCTAAAGTCCGAACTTTCGGACCAGCATAAAATAATAGTGCAGAACACCAACGAAAAAAATAAACTGCTGAAGCAGACAAAAAACAACGAAGCAAACTATCAAAAACTTCTCAAGGACCGGCTCGCTAAAAAAGATGCTTTTGAAAAAGAACTGCGAGATTATGAATCGCAATTGCAGTTCACTCTTGATCCATCCAAACTTCCAGCTAGCGGAGTTTTAAGCTGGCCGCTTGATAAGATAAAAGTTACGCAGATGTTCGGGAAAACGGCCGATTCAAAGAGGCTTTATACTTCAGGGAGCCACAGCGGAGTGGATTTCAGGGCTTCTGTCGGCACACCGGTCAAAGCGATGGCGGATGGGATAGTGATGGGAGTCGGAAATACTGATGACACTTGCGTCGGCACATCGTTTGGTAAATGGGTTTTTATACAATATAATAATGGTTTAGCGAGCGCATACGGGCATTTATCGCTCATTAAAACGCATGTAGGGCAAAAAGTGGCAAGGGGAAACATCGTAGGTTATAGCGGCAATACGGGGCATACGACAGGACCTCATCTGCATGTGTCAGTTTATGCGGGTTCCGCGGCCAACATTCAGCAGAGACCTAGCACCGCCTGCGAAGGCAGAGTGTACACTATGCCGCTTGCTCCCACCAACGCCTACCTTGACCCGCTTTATTATTTGCCTAAATTATTTTAAATGAGCGTTTCGCCAAACAAAGGAAAAAATTTACTTATGGAAGTTGCCGGTCAAAAGTATGCCCGGATACCGGTCAAGACAGATATTGTAAATTTTGGCGATGATATTAATTCTATTATAGAAAAATATATTCCGTCAAAATTCCAGGAGGGGGATTCTCTAGTCATATCCGAAAAAATAATTTCCGTCTGTCAGAATAACTTTCGTCACATTTCCACGGTTAAGACCGGATGGCTGGCTCGGCTCATTATTAAAGGAGTAAAAAAATATCCTAATGACATCGGTTTTTCCCGGGCGGAAAAAATGCAGGTGGCGGTGGATGTCTCCGGACGGCTCCGGATGATTTTGGCAGTCATTTTTGGAGCAATCGGAAAAATTTTCGGGATAAGGGGAATTTTTTGGATTGTGGCAGGGAAGAGAGTGTCGGAAATTGACGGTTTTAATCCGGATGCGATGGATATGTATAAGGAAAATGCAATCTTGCCGCCGCAAAATCCCGTAAAGGTGTGCCAAGATATTGAGGACAAATTTATTTTTCCTTCGGTTATCATAGATGGAAACAATATAAATACAAAAATTCTCGGCAAGAGCGCCAAAGTCTTACTAAGAAAAAAAGAACTCAGGCTGGTTTTACTTGATAATCCCATGGGCCAAAATGATGAACTCACACCTTTTGTAATTATAAGGAAGGTGGTAGAATAAAGCGATGAGTAATAAAATAAAAAATAATGGGGAAGGGGGTTTTTTAAAATTAATTATTGTTGTAATTGTCGCTCTTCTTTTGATGCGTTATTTTAACATCACATTCTCCGAAATACTGGGCTATTTTAATCTTTCATGGTCGGACATCGGTAATTGGTTTAACCAGGGTCTTAATTGGTTTAAAGATTTGTTTAATAGCGTGAAGTAGATATTTTACCCCAACATATATTGTGCGACACGGTATTGCATTACCGGCATGAGTTAGAAAGTTCGTAGCCTGCTTTTTGCGCCTCTTCCCCTGTCGCAAAATAAACTCTGTTTTCCTGTTTTATATCTTTGCCAGCGGAACAGCCGAGCGAATAATATTTTGTTCCCCGATTTGATGCAAAAAAAATTTTATCAGCTGAATTTTGAATTGGCGTGGAATTTTTTGATAAAATCACACTACCAGCTTGGCTTTCGTCTTTGGTCGGATATTCTATATTTATGTCTCCCGAATTGCTATTTTGGGACAGCCTGCCCAACTCAAACGAGCTCAAGCCTACCAAAATAACGATAATAACTGTCAAAATATCCTTTCCCTTTTCACTTTCTATAAATGACTTGACCCCGTTAGAAACAGAGGGTCGTTGCGAACCCTCGCGGTTTCTAACGGGGTTGATTTTTTCTAAAGTATCGTGTATACTCATACTCGTTAAATAATTTTAACACTAAAAGCGTAAAAACAATATGGCACATAGAAAAGCCGGCGGCACAGCCAAAAATTTAAGAGATTCACAGCCAAAATACCTCGGTATTAAGCTTTATGATGGAGAGAAGGCTCAACCTGGCTCTATCATCGTCCGCCAGCGCGGCACAACCGTTATGCCCGGCACCAATGTCGGTCTTGGCAAAGACCATACCCTTTTCGCTCTCAAAGACGGCACCGTCAAATTCGGTTCTCGTCGTAAGATTTCATTCAACGGCAAAACGGCAGTCAAAAAAGTCGTTAGTATAATTTAATAAATAGATACAATATAATGCTGGAACAGATCAGAACAACAGAAACACCCGCATTCCATACTCCGCATGAGTTATTGGAGGCGATTAAAGCCAATCCTGTACTTGAAAAGGCGTTAGAATATATGCAACCTTCTTATAAAACTAGTTGTGATATTCATGCGACACTTAAAGATATAAAAATTCCTCAAGCAAGTTATTTTGTTAAGCAAGACATCCTTAAAAACGCTCATACAGAGGAGCAACTTACGAGAATATTTGAAATTGTTCAAACTCTCGCAGCTGATTTAGAAAGAGAAAAAGAAAAAAGTCAAAACAAGCAATCCAACATAATTACGACCGCCAAATTCGGAAAATAGCTAAATTTGAATTATATAATCCGCACTTAATTTCACCATTTTCCTGAATTTTGTTTCCTCTGTATATCTATGGTCAGCCCCTTCAACTAATACTAGTTTTGCATTTGGTATTATTTTTGCTAGCTTCTGACTTTGACTCATAGGTACGCTTTCGTCCGCATCGCCGTGAATTATTAATGTCGGTATTTTTATTTCCCTTGCCAGTTTATAAGTATCATATTTTCTGTAATCTTCCACGAATGAGTAATTCAGTTTTAATCCTCTACTGTTTCTATCTTTTGGATCGCGAATAATTTGTCCTTTTTCTTTCCATTCAGCCATTCCCTTCTCGCCGTGCCTGTCAAAGTAAACTTCATCATAATCACTAACAGGAGATTTCAGGACCAAAGCGTATAAATCTTTTGATTTTGATGCCGTTATGATTGAACTTAGCCCTCCGAAACTGCTTCCGTCCAAAATTATCTTTTTGGAACCTTTTTCTTTAGCTAGCCTGATAGCTTGTAGTGTGTCATCTATACTTTCTGATAAATCAGATTCTTCAAATTTACCATCGCTTTCCCCGTTGCCATAAAAATCAAATCGAAAAGTAGAAATTTCTTTTGAGTTTAAAATAGGAACCAAGGCTGTGAAAGTCTGATTATTTTTACTACTTGAATGACCATGGCAAAGAATCGCTATTTTTTCTTTGCCAACATCCGCAAGTAATCCAACGAGATTCTCCCCTCTTGAATTTTTAAAAATTATTTTTTCTTCCATAATTGAATTAAAAACATTGTGCAGAAAAACGCCCTTTTATTTTTAGACATTCGAGAATTTGAGAATTTTTTGTATTTTCAACAAACAATGATTTTATGTCATTTTTAGAATAAAAATCAGATTTGTTAATAAAATTTCTTTCAATGTCGTTTTTTGAATAATAATCTTTCTGAATTTCGGTTATTTTATCGATAAATTTTTCATATCTTTCTTGGTTATATTTAAAGTAATCAAATGCTATTAATATTCCTGTCACAAAAAAGACACCAGCTATTATGCCGGTCATCCACATCATAAAATTATTAGCCTTTTCTTGACTTTTCTCTAATTTTTCAAAATCTTTTTGTATATTACCTAAATTACTTCCCGGAGGAATCTCAAAACTAGACCCTATTTCAATTATGGGTTTTTCTGTCATCTTTCGATCCCTAAGATACTAGTGGAATCCGTTTGTTCATTTATTCTCAGATTTCTATCAGTATATTGAGTTAAATCAACTCCGCCAAATCTTACTCCTGAACCCAAACGTACGCCTGGACCCATTTGTACTCCTCCTATTCTTACAACTCTCGTGGGTTCAATACTTCCGTCAGGATTGCGTCTAAATATCTCCCAAAAACTAGCTGTCCTTTCCATACCCGTATTATATCATACTTAAATCCCCTCCACAATCAGCCTGAACGAAGACTTTTTGTCTTTGATGGCAATCGAGATTTCATGCTCCCCTTTTTCTTTGATTGGTTTTTCAAAAACGATAAATTCTTCGCCGATGTCGGCGTGATTTTGGGATTTCATCGCCTCAACGATTTCTTTTTTATGAATTTGGGCAAAAAGATGCCCTTGTTCGTTTGCTTTGCCTTTTATAATAATTGTTTTATCTTTTATCTCTTCCAAGTTTTTCAAAAGCAGACTTTCCTGCACTTCCCTCTCTATTTCTATGCTTTTCTTTCTCTTTTCTAATTCTGAAATTGCTTTTGGAGTCACCGCTTCGGCTAATTTTCTTGGCAGTAAAAAATTCACGGCATAGCCATCATTCACTTCTTTTATGTCGTACTTCTTTCCCACTCTCGAAACATCTTGCAAAAAAATTATACGCATTTTATTTTTTACCTTGCCGTAGCATTTGCGGAGGCAGGCCAGTTAATTAACAATTCCACCGCCTTTTCCAATTGCGGGTCTTTTTTAGCATCCAAATCTTTTCTAGTGATTTCTATCTGGTAGTCGGGCGTTAGTCCCTTTTTCTCAATCAAGTTTCCGTTTGGCGTGAGCCACTTTGCCACGGTGATTTTCAAAAGAGTGTCTGGAGTAATTTTTATTGGTTCCTGCACAGAACCTTTGCCAAAACTCTTCGCGCCCACTAGTCTAGCAATTCCATGATCCTGCATCGCGCCAGCAACAATTTCCGATGCTGAAGCTGATCCCCCATCTATCAGGATGATAAATTTTAGCATGTCCGTGTTGAATACGTCATATCCCTTGCTCCTGAACACTTCGGGTTTTTTATCGTCGCCATAATCTTCAGACACGACAACTTTGCCTTTAGGCAGGAACCAACTTGCCATATCAACCGCAGATTCCAGATATCCGCCCGGATTCCCCCGCAAATCAAGCAGCAATTTTTCGGTCCCGGATTCGGAAAATTGCTTGAGGGCTTGCCGGAAAAGGTTTGCCGAATTAGCCGAAAAACTATAAAGTTTGATGACAAAAATGCCGTCTTTCCGGAGTTCGGTGTCCAAAGTCGGTATGTTGATTGTATCCCTCACAATTTTTATTTCTTTCGGGTCTTTGTCTCCTTCGCGAAAAATCGTCAGCGCGACCGTCGTCCCTTTTTCTCCCCGTATCATTTTTATCGCCTCCTCAATGCCTAGACCGGATGTGACCCTCTCGTCAATTTTTAGAATTTTATCGCCTGGCTTGATACTTGCTCTGTAAGCCGGAGTGTCTTTAAGTGGAGCGATGACTGTAAGAGTTTTGTCCTTGATGCCCACTTCCATGCCGACTCCGATAAAATTGCCGGCTATTTCTTCTTCAAACCACTTTGCTTCTTCGGGACCAAAAAACACGCTATAGGGGTCATTCAAAGAATCCATGAGTCCTGAAATGGCCCCATATACCCTGTCCCGATCTTTTATTTCTTCAGCCTTTGGATATTTTTCGTTAATTGTGTTCCAGACTTTCCAGAAAATGGCGAAATCGGCGTCTGTCGCGACTTGCGTTTCTTTATTTGATAATCCTTCAACTTTTTCAATTTCCGGAAGACTATTTTTGCCGGTGGAAACGCCAAAGAAAAAAGATAAGGAGACAAGTAAAACGACTCCAATAATATATCTTGTTTTTGAAAAATTTTGCATAATTTGATATTTTATTCCGATACCTTTCCCTCTCCATCAAAGTTGTTCTCTCTGAAATTATCAAAAGTTTCCTCTCTATGACTTTTCTTTATTTTATAATCTTTATACAGCGCAAAACTGACATAAATCAGGACCAATCCGGACAGAGTCGTCAAGACATCTTTCCATGAATATGGGAAGCCCAAATACGGCAGTACTGCGAGCCAAACACCAACTATCAAAAGCGTATAAGCGTTGATCATGATTATATTGTATTTCATAGGCACAAAAAATGCAAATTTAAAATAAATACTCCGGCGTGTAGACAGACATCCAATCCAAAAGTTCTCTCATTACCGAAGAAGCGCTCGCGCTTGATGTCGCGAGACCGGACTCCATCATGACAGCAAAAGCATACTTTGGAGTTTCGTATGGGAAAAAACCGACAACCCAGGAGTTTACTTTACTACTCCCGGTTCCCAGCTCTGCTGTACCGGTTTTAGCGGCCACTTTCACATATGGTACATTCAAAGCTACCGCTGTCCCATAAGTTACTGCCTGTCTCATGCCACTATGCACTATGTCAAAATACTCCTTTTTTATGTCAACGATTTTAATTTTTCCTTCCATTTCCTTATCTCCCAAAATAAAATGTGGAGTAACAAGTTTGCCGAAGGTGGCAACTCCTCCAACGGCGCGCGCCATTTCCATCGGAGTAACCTGAAACCCATACTGGCCGATGGCGGTATTGTAAGTGTCTCCGACACGCCAAGAGTCGTTTTTGAAATTCTCCTTTTTCCACTCCGGACTAGGGATCACTCCTCCTTTTTCGTCCGGCAAATCCACTCCGGTGTTTTCTCCGATTCCGAAAAGTCTCGCGTATTTTCCAAGTTCAAGAATTCCCAAGCCTCTCTGCCCTTCAAATCCTCCTCCGATGGTATAAAAATAAACATCGGAAGAAACAGCCAAAGCTTGCGCCATATCCGTCCAGCCGTGCGCTTTCCAGTCTTTAAAAACGCTTTTTTGGGCAGGATTGTAGGGGTTTGGGATGGAAATAGATCCGGTTGAAAGAATTTTTTTATAAGGGTCGATTATTTCTTCGGAAAGAGCGCCCAAGGCAAAAAAAGGCTTTACGATTGAACCCGGAGTGTAAAGTCCGGAAACAGTCCTGTCTAAAAAGGGCTTTTTTTTATCATTCAGGTATCCATCGATTTTGCTCTTATCTTTTCCCAGCGAAAGAGTTTCAGAATTATATTCCGGAAAGCTGGCAGAAGCTATGATTTCGCCGTTTTGCGCATCCATTAACACTCCGGCTCCTCCGGCAAAGCCACCTCTTTGCGACAAATCTTTTATGAAATTAAAAAGTTGTGTCTGAAGCCGCGAGTCAATGCTCGTGACCAAGTCATTGCCTTTCTTCGGGCTGTTTATGATATTTTCCGAATGTATGACCCCTCTTGCGTCTATTTCAATTATTTTTGCGCCGTTTTCTCCTTTTAGTTTTTCTTGATATTCTTTTTCAAGCCCGTCTTTGCCTAAAAATTCATCCTGCCAGTAATTGCCTAGACTGTCTTTTGTCGGATAACTGACATAACCTAAAACATGAGAAAATCCGGGTGAAAGGTAAGCGCGCGTATATAGCAGAGAGGCATCTTCCGGCTTTTTATTCCAAGCCATCTCCCTTTTGTTCCTATCGTAAATTATTCCCCTTTCGGTGAAAATACTCACCCTTTTCAGGGTGTTATTTTCACTTCTTCTCCTGTTTTTATCGCCATTTTGCGCTTGCAGATATATCAGGCGGGCGCCGAATACCAAAGAAACACACAAAAAGAAAATACCGACATAATTGACGGTTTTTTTGGGGATAGGTTTTTCTATCTTGCCCTCAAACTGCTGGCGGTCGAAATTTTGCGGATTCTTTGAATCAAGAAAAATTTCGTCCGGTTCCACAAAATCGCTTTTTCCCCTACCTTTTTTAAATCTGCGAAACATCATCTTAATTTCTTTTTAAACAATTCTAAAATTACAAAACAAACAAGCGCCGCCGCTCCGGAGACAAAAACCATATCAAAAAATTTTGGTTCCGGCGTTCCGTAAAGCAAGTCTGACAGAAAAAACAAAAAAACAGCCTCCAGAAAAAATCTAAAGTATGCCATACCCGCCAGTCCTAAAAACACAGACACCCAAAAAGGCCAAAAAAGCACGGACAAAAGCAAAACTATAGAAGCTAAAATTCTAAGCGCCATTCTTCTATATTACACGCTTCCTTTCTAAATTCCAACTAATATACTTCTTGCTGGTAGCATTTTTCGCAAAAAACTATTTCTGGTCTATCTGGCGCATAACTGGTTTCAAATTCGTTTTCACATCCAGCATTCATGCATTTTCTGTGCCAAAGCTTTCTAATGCCAGCAATTTTATTTCTTTTGTCGTGTCGGCAGTTTGGACATTCTCTCGGAAGCGGCAATCCGAGTTTTCTGTATAAGCTGAATTCGTAAGGGACGATTTTATAATTACGCGCGCAAGAAATACAAGCAAAAACCTCTTTTATTATTTCATCTTTGACTTCATCAATATCGTCCGGCATATCAGAATTTTTAATTGTTTCCTTGCCGTATGTGCTGGTAAGCTGGTTCCACCAAGGCAAAAGCATTTTTTCGCAATTTTCTTTTGTCAGCGGAAAGTATTCTTGAGCGACTGTTTCGTTGTATCCAAAATTACTTGTGCCAATCGGGAAAAATTCTCCCCATTCTCTAGTAGTTTCCATGTATTTTATTATTTTTTCTTTCAAGTCTAGATATTGTTCTTTTGAGTATTGCTTGTTCAAAATGCAATATTTCTTTTTTGAAATGCCGACACAGCCAAAAAGATCCGATGCATTGTTGCATTTGTCGCAATACCAAATGTCGTTAGAATAATGCGAAGCGTTGCAAAAGCCTGAATTACCTAAGTTCAAAGTACTTATGAGCTCAATGCCAAAAGAAGGCTTATATAGTGAAAAATCCAGATCATAACATTCTTTTGCATCCAAAACATCACATAAGTATTTACTATTTTCAGCGTTGCTCACATCGAAACTTTCTTTTACATTTTTACAGTTAAATAGATCATCGCCTGTGCTTTTTGGACTATTTATTAAATTAGCAAATTTAACTATCGCCTGCTTTGACTTTTCTTTGAATTCTTTTTTAAGATTTTCTAGCGCGGTAAAAGATTTTTTATTAAAACTAGATATTATTTTCTGATATTTTTCTCTGCTATATGGTTCGTTAAAAATGTGATATGACTTATTTCGCAGATTCCAACATCCAAAACAGTCGGTACAACCTCTGCAATCGTACATAAAATTACAACTACTGCAGTCCGTGCATTTATTCAAAAAAGATGAGCCGTAAATCTTATGGCAATTTACGCATTCATAATTTAATTCCGAATTATAAACAAAAGAACAATCCATGCAGTCTTTTGAATATTTCACAAACTTGCAGAAATAGCAGTATTCGTTTTTCTCCCCTGCTATATCAAAATAGCAGTAATTATCATCCCCGCAATAGCTGACATAGTCGCTATTTTTGCAGTTTACGATGTCTAAAGAAAGTGTCGGAACTTTATCATGCAGTTCTTTAAACTGCTCAAAAAAGGAACGAGAAAAATCAAAATCTTGGGCGTATGAACCTGGATCCAGTTTGTCGCTCCACCAGCATTCCGGACACCATACAATTTGTTTTTTATCTGGGTGATAATATGAGATAATTTTTTTACTGCACGAACCGCAAGTCCTGTAATAAAATACTCGTTCATTTCTTATTGCCAATCTTCGCTGATGTCTGCATTTCGGGCAAAAAGTCGGCGGGGGAACTTTTAGTTTTTCGTAAAATCCAGAATCGTCTGGTTCTATCGTAAAATCTTTTTGGCAATTTTTACAGATTCTTGTTTCTTTCTCCATTTTATTTTTACTAGTAACTTAGCGATAGCAGAGTTTAAAGTATTTTATATACTAGCGAGTTTTCCTGCTAGTCCGATATAATTCTCCGGAGTGATTTTGAGGAGTTCCTTTTTTACTTTTTCGCTTACATCAAGGGCGTTTATGAATTTATGAATATCCGCGAGTGTTATTTCTTTCCCGCGGGAGAGTTCTTTTAATTTTTCGTAAGGCATCTCGGCGCCTTCGCGGCGCAGAATTGTCTGAATGGCTTCGGTGATGACTTCCGGATGCGCATTTAGATCTTCTTTTATTTTTTCTTCGTTTACTTTTATTTTACCCAAGCCTTTCAAAAGCGACATATAAGCCAAATACGAATGCCCAAAAGCTGTGCCGAATGCGCGCTCTACCGTAGAATCCGAAAGGTCGCGCTGAAGCCGAGAAATCGGCAGTTTGCGGGCAAAAAATTCAAACAGGGCGTTTGCAATACCCAAATTCCCTTCGCTGTTTTCAAAATCAATCGGGTTTATTTTGTGCGGCATTGTGGACGAACCAGTCTCCCCCGCTTTCGGTATTTGCCCGATCCAGCCATCGGAAATATATCTCCAAATGTCTTGATTGAAGTCTAAGAGAATAGTATTTATGTGTTTGATCGCATCAAATATTTCCACATAACTATCGTGGCTCTCAATTTGAGTGGAGAAAAGATTGGTTTCCAGCTTTGAAGTTCTAGATTTATTAAAACTCTCAATAAATTTTTCGCTAAAATCCGTCCAGTTTGTATCCGGATAAGCGGCTATATGCGCATTATAATTTCCCGTTGCGCCATTTAGCTTTGCTGATATTCTCACATTCTTGAGAATGTTGGAATGTCGTTCGATTCGCGCCGCGAAAACTTTCATTTCTTTTCCAAAAGTAGTGGGGCTGGCCGGCTGGCCGTGGGTGCGGGCGAGCATCGGAACACCTTTGTATGTATTTGCTAACTTTCCGAGTTCTTTGCAAATCTCTTGGAATTTTGGCATTAAAACATTTTCCATAGATTCGGTTAAAATAAGCGCATAGGCGACATTGTTTGTATCTTCGGAAGTCAGGGCGAAATGCACCCATTCCGCAATATCTTTTAATGATGTTTCCAAAAGACTGTCTTTGATAAAATACTCAACCGCTTTTACATCGTGGTTGGTTTTTTCTTCGTGCTTTTTGATTTTTTCGTAAGAAACGGTATTAAATTTTTCGTAAATGTTTCTGACCGTTTTTATTTCCTCCGGCGTAAATTTTCTTAGGGCTGTTTCCCCTAGAGCTGAAAGCGCGATAAGATATTCACATTCTACCATCACCCGATATTTCATCATCGCTTGCTCGGAAAAATACGGCGCTAAGTCGCGGGTTTTATCAAAGTATCTTCCGTCTAACGGATTGATTGCGCCAGTTATTTTTTCTGCCATAAATTTATATTGCGTATTTTTTTAAATTATTTTCTATCCTCTTTTCTATATCTCCGGTTTCTTTTTTGAATTTTTCTCCGGTTATCTGCTCGTATATTTGAATATATCTGCGGGATAATTCGGTAACCATTTCTGGCGGAGCCGGCGGAACCACTTTGTCTTTATACGGGTCGCAGTTTGCCTTAAACCACAGGCGCAGAAACTCTTTGTCAAAATTCTCCGGCTCTAAGCCCTGCTCTATCCTCTCCTTGTATGAATTCGCCTGCCAGTAACGGGAAGAGTCTGGAGTGTGAATTTCGTCTATTAACATCACTTCCCCCTCTGGGGTAAGTCCGAATTCGTATTTTGTGTCTACAAGAATAAGCCCTTTTTTGAGGGCTATCTCCTGTCCGCGGGCAAAAAGTTTCAGAGCCGCGCCGGAAACTTTTTGCCATATTTCCGGCGTCATTATTTTTTCTTCCAAAATAATTTTACTGGTCAGCGGCCGGTCATGGGCTTCAAATTTGGTGGTCGGAGTAATGATCGGTTCCGTTAATTTCTGATTTTTCTTCATGCCGTCGGGCAGGACGGCGTCGCCGAAAGTCCTTTCCCCTTTTTGGTATAAAGTCCAAGTGGAAGTTCCGGTCACTCCGGTAATATAACCGCGCACCACCATTTCTACCGGAACCACCGCGCATTTCTTGCCCACTATCACATTTGGATCCGGGAAATCTATAACATGATTTTTTACAATGTCTTTCGTATTTTCAAACCAAAAACGGCTCACTTGCGTGAGCACCTGTCCTTTACAGGGTATCAAAGCCAAATTGCGGTCAAAAGCGGAATATCGGTCGGTGGAAATCATAACGACCTTGTCTTTTTGACTGTAAACATCCCGCACTTTGCCAGTGTATTTTTCTCCTAAATTCTTGAAATCTGTTTTTTCTAATACCATAAATTTAATTATATATTATTTTTTTACCAACAGTTAATTTTGAAATTATTTTCACTTGCGGGGTTTTTTCTTTGGTTATTTTGCCGACAATTTTCGCCTGAATTCCAAAATCTTTTCCTCTTTTGATGCAGTAGTCCGCATTCTTTTCATCTATAATTAATAGCATACCTTGTCCGCCGTGCCAAACTTCATAAAATTCTTCATCCGAAAGATTTCTCCAAAAAGCGCATTCGCGCATGATTTTGGGTGGGTCCCATAGATCAAAAAGCTTCGCCGAAAGTTTTTTTGGAAAAAGAATATCATTTGCCAATTTTTCTTTAAATGCCCCGCCGGAGAGATGTACGATAGAATGAATCGTGATTTCCGGCTTGAAATTTTTATCAAACCAACCGTGCAAAGTGTTTATAAATGGGTCATACAATACTGAGGGTGCCGCCGCCGCTTTTACACTATCGGCTGCGACCGAATTTTTCCACCAGTCTTTTCCGAATTTTTCCCGTAGCGCTTTTCGGACGGAACTGATGCCATTACAGCGGAAACCGTTTTCTTTCAGGCCGATGATTACTTGCCCGGGCGCCAGATTTTCTCCGGTTATCATTTTGTCTTTATGATATGCGCCTATCATCGCGCCGGACCAGTTTAATTTTGTTTTTGAACCTATGATGTCCGAACCCATAGCGTCATCCATCTGCGCGGTCTCGCCTTTCAGGAGGACGATTTTCCCTTGTTTTCCGACTTCGCCCAACCCCGCTATCGCGCTCTTGTAAACTTTATTTACTTCGTCTCCATCACGCCCGATGCCAGAAGTGTCAAAGATGTTCACGAAAACAAGCGGAATGCCTCCATAGCGGGTAATATCGCTCGCTGTGGCCGCGATAATGTCGTAAGCCGCCAAATGATGCATTTTTGCCGCGTCAATCAATATTCCCTTAGTGCCGAGGCCGTCTGTAGCAATCTCAATAAAATATCCTTCCGGTAGATTTCTCAAAGTGAAAGGGCGGGGACCGCGGAATGCTCCGCCAGAGAGGTTTTGGACTTCCACAAAGGGAGAATTCTTATAACTCGCCTTGCAAATGCCTGCCGCAAATTTACTAAACAAAGCTTCTTCTTCCACATCCACTCCGTCTTGCGCATACGCCTTTATATTTTTGGTACTTTTTCTAAAATATGCGCTGGTAGTCATTTTTATTTATTTGCTTTGCAAATATTTTTTGTACCCCATTTCTAAAAGTTTTTCTCCTTTGGCTTCTGTATCTTTTGCCAGTTTCTTTTTGTAGGCAATTAATTTATCTTCTAGCTCTTGATTACTTGTCGCTAGTATTTCCACGGCGAGAAGTCCGGCATTTTTTCCGGCATTGATGCCGACGGTTGCCACAGGCACTCCTGGCGGCATCTGGGCGGTGGAGAGGATGGAATCAATCCCGTCCAAAGTTTTTGCTTTTGTCGGGATTCCGATGACGGGCAAGGTCGTAAGCGATGCCACTACTCCGGCAAGATGCGCCGCGCCGCCAGCTCCGGCGATGAAAACTTTTATATTATGCTCACCTGCTCCCTTCACTAGTTTATGCACATACTCGGGACTGCGATGCGCTGAAGCCACGGTCATGTCGTGGGCGATGCCGAATTCCTCAAGCACCTTTGCCGCTTCAGACATCACTTCCAAATCCGTATCCGAGCCCATAATTATGCCTACTTTTGGGTTTTTATTCATATGGTGTATTTTAGCATTTTAAATAAATAAAACAAATTAAATTAAAAAAGGAGTCGACACGCTGTTCGCCGACTCCTTCTTCCGGCAGGAGGTCTATTTTACCCTCCGCCGAATGCATCAATAATCTCCTGGCTGGTCGACGGATTGTCGACCAACTCAGCCACCAGGTCCTCGAACTCCCTGGCAGTTTTGGTTTTTTGGGAAGGAGGGGGTGGATTGTCCACCCACTCCATGGCTTCCAAATCTACCATATAATGACTTTCTAGCTCCTGTTACCAAGAGTGATTCATTCACTCAAAGAACAGAAGCCGAAAATAAAGTAGCACGAAATTGTACTAAAGTCCAATATCTTTTACCCGAGTTAAACCCTGCGTTAGGTCTTACCTAACGCAGATGAACTCATAATTTTCTTACGATGTTGAACATATGTAAAAGATAGTAAGAAATTAAAAAAGCTGGTACATGATTTTCATCACCCCTTTCGGTTTGTACCAGCCCTTTGGGAGTCAGTCAGGACTCCCTTCTGCCCTTTCCGCGCGCGGGCGCAGGAGGGGGGACCCCAAACGGCTAATCGTGATTGCCGCTTGCCAGTTCCCCCGCCTCGTGGCGGAGGAGCCCCTCTTTGATTTCTTCTGTTATGAATGCCCTGAGGGAAGGGTCTTCACGGAAGGACGACACTACGACTTTGGTGTCGTCCCCGACTATTCCGGCAATCGCCGCAAATAGTCGATCTTTGAGGTCGCGACCTTCAACGACGACCTCGATTTTGAACTGTGCCATAGTCACGAAAACCCTAACAATAATCCAACTTTGTGTCAATCTTTAAAAATACAAGGCAAGACCTTGTATTTTTAGTGCTTAAAATGCCTAAATCCGGTTGTGACCATTGTCATTTTATATTTATCCGCCATGTCTATCGAAGCTTGGTCGTTTTTGGAGCCTCCGGGCTGGATGGCCGCGCTGATGCCGTTTTTTGCCGCGAGTTCTACACAGTCAGGAAACGGGAAAAACGCCTCCGAAGACATCACCGCGCCTTTCAGAGAAAATTTAAATCTTTTAGCTTTGTCTATCGCTTGTTTGAGCGCATCAATGCGCGAAGTCTGCCCGCAACCCATGGATGCAAGTGTGCCGTTTTTCACAAGGGCAATCGCATTCGATTTCAGATGTTTGGTTGCAACTGCCGCCACCAGCATATCTCTTATTTCTTTTTTTGTGGGTTTCCGTTTTGTTACCACTTTCAAATCCGATTCTTTTTCTACTTGCGTGTCTCTGTCTTGCGAAAGTATTCCGGTAAAACAAGTGCGGACTTGCTTCTCCGGTAATGCTGGGTTTTGCCAGCGCAGGACGCGACAATTCTTTTTCTCTTTAAAAATTTCCAAAGCCTCTTTGGAAAAATCCGGAGCGATAATCACTTCCACAAAAAGTTCCTGTTTTTTTATTAGCTTGGCAATGCCTCCGCCTACTTCCCTGTTTGCCGCCAGTATTCCGCCGAAAGCGGAAACGGGATCAGCTTTGTACGCCTCTTTGTAAGCCTTGAATATGTCTTTTTGCACCGAAAGCCCGCAAGCATTCATATGTTTGATAATAGCGAAAGCCGGATCTTTAAAATCTGAAACTACGGCGATAGCCGCTTCGGTGTCTATCAAATTGTTATAAGAAAGTTCTTTACCTTGGAGCTGAATGAAGCTTTCTTCCAACTTCCCTATGAATTCAGCTTTCTGATGCGGATTTTCGCCATATCTCAAAGAAACCCTACTGTTAATATCAAGGGTAGCCCTCGATATTTTTTGGAAGTATTCACAAATAGCGCTGTCATATACACTAGTCACCGCAAAAGCCTCGCCTGCGAGCCTTCTGCGCTCTTCCAGGGTACTCTCTGCGCCTTGTTCTAGTTTTTTGCAAAATACTTGATATTGATTTTTGGAAGATATAACGACAACATCATTGAAATTTTTCGCCGCCGCGCGGATGAGAGCAATGCCGCCAATGTCTATTTTTTCGATAATCTCGTCGGGAGTCCCACCTTTCGCCAAAGTTTCCTCAAAGGGATACAAGTCCACGATGACTAAATCTATATCTTCTATCTTATGCTTTGCTTTTTCTTTTTGATCTTCCGCATTATCTCGCCTATTTAAAATTCCGCCAAAAATTTGCGGCTGTAAAGTCTTTACTCGCCCACCAAAAACCGCAGGAAAATTTGTGATTGTTTCCACTTCTGTCACAGGCACATTTAGCTTCCGTATAAATTCAGCAGTTCCTCCTGTAGAAATTATTTT
>ERZ1292623.1181-Hain-H51-01um-R1-1181-length-25755-cov-11_pt1 | contig 25755 bp, 29 predicted proteins | sample MGYA00564398_ERZ1292623 | MGnify/ENA primary metagenome ERZ1292623 (study PRJEB36523, sample SAMEA6512633) | groundwater metagenome | collected 2019-01-07 | study: AquaDiva: Metagenomics assemblies of 32 groundwater samples | reverse complement strand
TCTTTTAAGTGATTTCTGCGCTGCTTTACTCGCTTCATTTTCTAGCTCATCCAAATCATCCTCAAGCTCTTCGGCTGAATCCGTAGCATCATGCACTCGCCTCTCAACTTCTCTGTCTAGATCATCGCGGATCTCATTTTCAAGCTCATCATCGGGCAAACCGTCCTCCACTTCTATTTTTGACTGCAAAATAGATGCCTGAGCCGCTGAAACCATCAATTCTAATTCTCCATCGGTCTGACTTTCTAAGATATCAAGAGACTCCTGTCTTCTTTTAATATCATTATTTATTTCTCTTGCAACTTCTGCTATATCCCTTCCGCTAAGCTGGGCATCGCTTAGATTATCTGCGGCTTCTTGTAAGTTATCAGAGATTCCCTCAAGGGCAGTTTCTATCCCGTCGCTATTTTGGCGGGCAAGCATGATTCGAAGCTCAGCCAATCTCTCACCCGCAACAGCATTATGAATTTTCGCTTTTGCCTCAGGGTTAAATGCAAGAAATAAACGCGCTGCCTGTTTAATTTGATCTAAGAAAAAGAATGGACTGTCCGGAAGAATCAAGCCTGGACCTTCTGCTGTCGGGGGAATTTGAGGAGCAGCTGACTCGGTAGAAACTCCCAAGACTCGTCTGTGACGTGCGTATACGGGTTGCGAAACCAACCAAATAAGAAGAAATAGTACTAATATACTTATACTCGTTCTAACTATTATTTTCCCAGTCACACTACTATAATAGTCAGAAATTTTCAGTCTTGTCAAGTTGATGTAAGATACTTAATACTTTATACTTGATACACAATACCAAACTATGACCTTTCGAGACATTCGGCGCAGCTCAGTCGAAGCCCAAACTCAAGGTCATACTGAGGTATTCGAAGTATGACAGCAACTGGACACGCGATAATAGGGACCGTAATTGCGGCAAAAGTAGGCAATCCTGCGCTCGCAATCCCTATCGCTCTTGCTTCACATATAGCTGCAGATCTTTTTCCTCACTGGGATGAAGGAACGAATGGAAATAAAACTAAACAGACAATTGCTCTTCAAGCAGTCTTTGATGTACTTTTCGGCTTTGGGATTTCATACTTAATAATCTTTTTTCTTTTTCCGCAAACAAGTCTTGTCTATGTTTTCATAATGATAATCACAGCACAAGCTTTTGACTGGCTCACCGCTCCTTACTATTTATTTGGTATTAAACCTTTCAAGATTTTCTACAAATTCCAGAAATTATTTGACAACGAAATGAAAGCTCCTTGGGGAATTATTAACCAAGTCGCCATCCTCACCCTCCTCGTAATCCTTGCAAAAGTGTTCTAAACTTGCCACAATCTTGTTAATGGACCCGCAAAACCCACCTACTCAAGATATTCCTTCTTCTCAAGTCAATAATGCAACCCAATCCTCTATTTCCCCACCGTCTAATAGATCATTTTTATCTACCAAAATCGTACTACTAATCGGGGCATTAGTTGTCGGATTAATCGTTGCAGGCTTTATTTATTTTCAGACCATAAAATCTTCTTCGACTCCCGAAATAACAAAACAGGTTAAAAAGGACTGGGTTGGGGTGATATACACCAAGGAAGGTTTGGTAAAATTGTCTTCACAAGGAAAATTAGAAAAAGATGGTGACGGTAAGATTAGAACTTTCATGCCTCCATGGTTAAAAGCTTCAAATGAAGGTACTTTTGTTCCTCGTGAATTGCTACAAGATGGTCAAATGGTTTTTGTTGGATCTCCTAAAATACCTTCGGCGCCAAAAGAAAATATCATCTATAGCTTGGGCATTGATTCAACGAAAACACCCAAACCGTTTCTCAAAACTCCAGATGGTCAAAAAATCGTATCACTTGCTGTTTCGCCCGATAGTAAACATATAGCAGTAATTTCAGTTACAAGAACGAATGATCAATTACTAGAAGGGCTTGAAGATTTAGAATTTGAAAGTGAAGAATGGAAAAAAATAAGTGCCGAACGAGAAAAAGAATTACAGGAACAAACTCGGACAATTTCAATTTATGAAACAGACACCGGACAAATTAGTAGGACGTTAAAATTAAAGTTATTAGATCCACCTTCACGAAGAATTGGAGGAGGCAGACTTCTATGGAATCAAACAGGATTATTTTCAATAGATAGACCCGAGATAACAGTTTTTAATCCTACCAATGGGGAAATTATTGATACCATTCCAGACATATCAACCGGACCTGGCTCTTCCTTAAGTAAGACCATTTTAATCTCGCCTGACGGTAATAAGTATTTTTCACAATACCTGGTTAAGAAAATCCCAGGAGGAGAAATCATTGGTCAATTAGACACGAACTATCTGAGCCGTGTTAAATTTCACGAAGAGCCTGATATTGAGGCGGAAGATTTAGAAAATAAACTTGTCTGGGACGGGCCTTCGATATTTTCTTCCGATTCTGAAAAAGTTTTAATTCAGGGAAGAAATGGTACTCAGACAAACTTTGTTATTCTGGAGTTAGATATTGAAAGCGGTAAAACAATAAAAGTTGGAGATTTCGAAATCCTACAGCTTAGCTCCATACCGTCATCTGAAATAAAGTCGTTATTTTTGTTTTTAACTTATAACCCTCTTGCAGACAAAATCTTTTTTGCTGCAAATTACCCAACGGTTGATAAAACAGCTGTCACTGACCTTTTCCAACTACAGAAGGGAGAGCAAAAAGCGCAACTTATAGATCAATTCGATGATCCGTATGTTTCTTTTTTAGGTTGGTATTTAAAATAATTCCTTCTCGTAATCCTTGCAAAAGTTTTATAAACTTGCCACAATCTTCTTAATGGACAACCAAAACCAAACTCCACAACCTCAAACTCCGCCGGCAAATCAAAATCCTGCTCCTATTCCTCCTCCCCAGCCTGTCAGTCCATCTCCAGCACCAAATCAACCTTCTTCCCCGCCGCCTTTTCTTTCAAGCAAATTATTATTCGTAATCGCATTTGTTGTCATCTTAATTGCCATCGGGAGCGGAATTTTTGCCATGTTAAATTCAAACTTCACAAAACCTGCTCCCTCTCCGACTCCCGCTCCCACATCAACACCAACCCCTGTTGACGAAACCGCCACATGGAAAACCTACGAAAATACCGAATATAGCATAAGCTTTAAATATCCAAGTGAATATACTATTAATCTGGAGAAAAGAGCTTCTGTTTTTTTAGGCTTATATAGTGAAGACGTCGACGAACTAGAGTTTAAATTTTCAAAAGGAGATGATATATCGGGGTTTTCAATCTTTGTAGCTAAGAATGACAATATGACGATTTCGAAATACTATGATAGACAGACTGGAAGAAGCGGTGCATCAATAGTAGTCACTCAAGTTAAGCCAGACGGAAATGCTTCGGAAGCTGCAACTCTTACAGACTTGGAATATTATAAAGTTGAAAGATATAAAAATTATTTCTATTGGATTGTTTTATCTCAATACGGATTGTCTATTCGCGAGCATATTGATCAAATTCTCTCCACATTCAAATTTACCGATCAGAATACAACACCTGTTGCTTGTACGGAAGAAGCCAAAATTTGTCCGGACGGATCGTACGTCTCTAGACAAGGACCGAATTGTGAATTTGCTCCATGCCCTAGCCAATAAACTTCATGCACGGCCTGACCGGTGCTGAAGAATATTTGCCCAAGTAAGAGCCTTCTCTGCCCACTCTTCTTTGTCGGCAGTTAATCGCTCGTCCAATAATTTTACAAACTCTTTTTTAAATTGTTCAAATGTTGGCTTAAAACGATCGGATAAGTTTTCTTTTGACAACTCATCTACAAACTGCTTTGTCTCTTCCATGAACTGATCGACTCGATTTTTCTTTTCTGGAGTCAAAATCCAATCGCTTACTCTCGCAAGGTTTACAGAAATATCCAATACCTTATCCTTATTTGAAATCATATTTGTTATTACTAATATACTAGTATATTAGTAGTCTCTTGACAATTTTATCAAATTCTCTTCTTACGTCTTGCGACATAATTTCGCGGCTGAAATTTTGCTGTGAAGGACGGACGTTTATCATTGAATTATAGTCAATTTCCCCACTGTCAAGATCTAAACCGCCACCCCAAAGATCTTCTTGTCTTGATCCATAGGTAAGCAAAGTTTGTTCTCCATCGACATGTCTTTTTCCACCACCAGCCAAAACTCCTCTCTCAATATCAACTACCACTTTTACATATCCGTTGAAATCTTCAGACATTTTATCAATTTCTTCTTTTGTTGCTTTTTTTCGTATTATCAATATCATTGTCTGTATTTTTTAACATCCTCTAGCTTCTCCCGATGGTCGTTGCCATTCGGGATTTCGCTTCGCTCAACATGCTCAGTAGTTGGCTTTTTCCAACTGGCGAAATCACACTTCGGATAGTTTGAGCATCCATAAAACTTCCTTCCTTTTTTGGTATTTCGCAGGATTACCTGTCCACCTTTATCGCCATCTTTGGGACACGGAATACCAAGCTCCTCAACAAATGGCTTGGTAAAATCACAAGCAGGAAATGTACTGCATGAAAGAAATTTCCCAAATTTTCCGTATCTTATTACAAGAGGAGACCCGCATTTGGGACATTTTTCATCAACTTCTTCTGTAGCAATTTTGACTCTATCAGCTCCTTTTACAGCTTCCAAGCTTTTAGTTAATTCCTCGTAAAAATTTTTAATCATCGGATTCCATTCCTTCTTCTCATTGGCAATTGCATCGAGCTGGTCTTCCATCTCAGCCGTGAAAGGAATATCATCAATTGTTGAAAAATTAGCTACCAAAAAATCATTTACGGCAATTCCTATAGGAGTCGGTTTAAATCTTGCTTCTTCTCTTTCTATGTATTTTCGCCCCTCAATCGTCGAAACAATTGTCGCGTAAGTTGAAGGCCGGCCTATTCCTTTTTCTTCCAGTGTCGCGATCAAGGATGCTTCGTTGTACCGAGGCGGCGACAAAGTCTCATGCTCTTTTTCGGAAATGTTTTTCGCTGAAAGTTTCTCATCTTTATCAAAGTCTGGAAGTATATTGTCATTTAAAACCTGCGGGGTAAGTTTCAAAAACCCATCGAAAATAAGGACCGAACCATTTGCCTTCAATAAATAACTGCTAACTTCTGGCTTCTCACTGCTAACTTTTGGGTTGTTAGAAGTTAGTTGTTTTTCGTTAGAAGTTACAAATACCGTCGTTGATTCGGTAATCGCATCTGCCATCTGCGTAGCGACTGCTCTTGCCCAGATGATTTCATAAAGCCTGCCGTAATCTCTTCCCAAATCTCTACTCACCTTCTCCACAGTAGCTACAGCGTTCGTCGGCCTTATCGCTTCGTGCGCTTCCTGCGCAAGCTTCTGTTTGGTTTTATAAACCCGCACGGTAGGAGATAAATATCTTTTCCCAAATTGTGATTCTACAAAACTCCTAATTTGCGCCACCGCGCTTCCCGCCATATTTACCGAGTCAGTCCTGTGATAAGTAATATAACCTTCTTCGTAAAGTTTTTGTGCAAGGCTCATCGTGCGCCGGCCCGCAAATCCAAGCCTTCTGCTTGCATCCTGCTGAAGAGTAGAGGTGGTATAAGGCGGATAAGGACTCCTTTTTATTTCTTTTTGAAGAATTTCTGCGACTGTAAACTTCTTACTATTAAGATCCTCGACAATTTTCTGGGCTTTTTTGAGACTGTCAATTGTAGACTTGGTAATCCTGTATTGCCCGTCATATAAATCAAATGTCTCTTGGGTTTCTAATTTTTCTCCATTTATTTCTATCAGTTCGAATTCAGCTTCCTTCTTCTCTTTCTCAAAAATCGCATGGATACTCCAATATTTCTCTTTCTTAAACTTCTCAATTTCTCGCTCCCTTTCAACTATTAATCTAAGAGCTACTGACTGCACGCGCCCGGCTGACAAACCGCGCCTTACTTTTTGCCACAAGACAGGTGAAATTTTGTATCCTACCAATCTGTCCAAAACTCTTCTTGCAGTCTGCGCATCTACGAGCGCTTCATCAATTTCGCGCGGATTCTTAAGAGCCTCTTCAATCGCTTCTTTTGTAATCTCATGAAAGACAATCCTCAATAATTTTTTATTTTTTATATTTAATTTTTTATCTTGAGCAAGCATATCTTTGATATGCGAAGCGATAGCCTCTCCCTCCCTATCAGGGTCAGTCGCAAGAATTATTGCATCTGCATGTTTGCTTGAATCTTTAAGATCGGCAATTATCATTCTCTTCTCAGATACCACTTCATATTGAGGTTCAAGAGTCTTCTCATCAACACCAAGTTTGCTTTTGGGAAGGTCCATAATATGTCCCATTGAAGCCTTTATCTCATAATCTTTCCCAAGAAACTTTCCTATGGTCCGCGCTTTTGTAGGAGATTCGACAATAATTAAATTCTTCATAAAATTCTAAACTCCATTCATTTTAGTTTACATTATAAACACCTTGTCAAGTATTAAGAGATATGTTATTATTTATTGCGTACTAACATGTTAGTACGTTTTAAGAACGAAAGCATACTTAAATGGTAAGGAAAGTTTTTAGGGTAGGACATTCGGTTTGCGTAACGCTAGATAAAAAGATGCTTCAGGAAATTGGGCTTGATGGCGTTTCTTCTGTGTGGATTGAGCCGGACAAAAAAGGAAAGAAAATTATAATCCGCAAACGCGAAGACAAAGATTGGTAGAAAATTTCCCAAGGTGCCGCTATAAATCCACCTCCGAGGTGGGACTAAAGCCTTCCCCTATTGACAGCATATATATATAAGCTAGTCTATTTTTATGGAGCCCAAACCAGAACCCCAGGAACCGCAACAAAGTCAGGAAATAAAAGATACTCCCGAACATTTATTTGCCAAGGACCAACTTGCAGGAATAAAATTTTTAAATCCAAAAACTAACGAAAGGACAAGCTTGCAAGATCGTTTAGGAAAATTGTTCCCTAGATATGAAGCGATAGTTCTTTCACAATTTGATTTACTACGTGCAACGGAAGGGCCACAAGCTCAATATAAAGAAGATGCCAAAAGACGCGCGGAACAGATTTATCGAGATTGGAAAACTGAACAAAGAAAAGAAGCTGAATCTTCGCAAGAATGGAATCAAATTGGCTCTGGTTCATATGAAGGCGAGAAATGGGTACTGCAAAGTGATAGACTTGAAGATGATTATTCAGACACATCTCACCCCTAATTGGTTACCGAATATAAACTTCCGGAGTTTTTGATAATTCCTTTTACTTCCATCATCGAAAGCGTGCTTCCGAAGAAAATTTAAACCAGCAACTTAAGCGTTTTGATTTGCCACGTAATAATCAATCAATCTTCTGATCATTGCCTGATATGAAGCATTGTGCTTTTTCGCGGCACTTTTGAAGAAACTTAAACTTTTTTGAGAAAGAGTCAATGTCACCCTAGTCTTTTTTTCATTTAAAACCAAATCTTTTGGCTTTGGTAAAAAATCCTTTATAGCCATCATTTCCCCAAATGTTCCTTCGAAAATATTATCTTTATATCTGCTTTTCATATATCTTCCTTTCCTTGCGCCAGTATCCGGCGCCGAAAATTCTGATTTTATTTTTTCTGTATGTAAATCTTACTGTGCATACTTTACCTTTAATTTTTCCTAAACAATAATATCTTGTTTCTTTTTCGGCGCTATGACCTATATCCTTAAATATAAGTCTATTCCGATCAAGAAATGCTTTCTGCGCATCCCAAAATGATATTTTATGCTTCTTAAAGTTCTCTCTATTTTTGTCTTCATCCCACTCAAAAGTTGTATTCATAAATATATTACCATATTAGCATATACTTTGTCATCTTTAGTTATTCACGGAATACAAGCTTCCGGAGTTTTTGATAATTCCTTTTACTTCCATCATCGAAAGCGTACTTCCGAGGATTTGAGATGAGATTCCGGTTTTTTTGACAATCTCATCAAAATACAAACCTTCGTTTTCCAGAACTTCCAAAATCTTCCTTTCTATTTTGTTTTCGGTTTTGAATTTTGTATTTTTTGATTTCGAATTTGTTTCGGATTTAGTATTTTGGATTTCGAATTTCAATTCTTTGAGTATACTTTCGGCGCTCGTTACTAATCTCGCTCCCTTCTCAATAAGTTCAAGAGGCGCTTTGGAAAGACTGGATGTTATCGGTCCCGGAATTGCAAAAACGCGCCTTTCAAACTCCAAACCAAAATTTGCAGTAATAAGTGAGCCACTATCTTCTGCCCCTTCTGTCACCAAAACTCCTTCTGAAATACCGGCAATAATTCTATTTCGTGCTGGAAAAGTGCCGATTCCGGGCGGCGTGCCAGGAGGATATTCAGAGATTATAAGTCCGTCAGAGTCTAAGATTTCTTCATAAAGTTTTTCATTCTCTTTCGGATATGGCACATCAACGCCATTGCCAAGTACCGCAATCGTTTTGCCGCCTGCGTCAATTGCTCCCTTGTGCGCAGCTCCATCTACTCCAAATGCCATTCCCGACACTATTGTTAAACCACTACTGGCAAGTTCTTTTGCAAACAATTCGGTTATTTCTCTTCCGTAATTTGTAATTCGTCTTGTGCCTACAATTGCGATTGAAGGAGAATTTAATAAAGTTATATCACCTTTTGCGTAAAGCACTGATGGAGGATTAGTAATTGATTTTAAAAGACTCGGATATTCCTTGTCCAAAAGGGTGATAAATGAAATTTTTTGCTTCTCAAGCTGTTTCTTGTATCTTTCAAGGTCAAAATCATCACGGAATTTCAGAAATTTGGATGTGAGCACGGGCTTTAATATTGGTAAAAGCTCCGATTCTGAAGCACTCCATGCCTTTTTTAAACTTTCGAAATTCCTTGCGAGCAAATCTAAACTCTTAGGACCAATGCCCGGCGCCATCGAAAACCCCAACCAATAATTTCTTTCTTCCATAAAAATAACCTCTAACGACTAGCTACTAACTTCTAACATATGACGGCTAACTGTTAACTATTCTTTAGTTTTTTAGACAATCCACCAAGTTGTCTTGAAATTATTTCATACTTTTCTTCAAAATAATTAAATTGCGCTTCATTAATGATCTTAAGCTCGAAAGCAATTTCCAAACTCGCAACAGTTTCGTCAACTGAGCCCAATGCAATGGTAATATATCTGTTAAAATCTTTATCCGATTGCTTGGATGAACCTTCTGCGATATTTAATAGCACTGAAAGCGAGCTTCTCTTTATCTGATCGGAAAGATAATAATAATTTCTGGAAAATTTGCTTAACATAAAAGCTATCTCTATATGCAAGGATTTTGCGTCTTGATAAACTTTAAAATTCCTAAATCTAAAAGCCATGAATAAAGTTTAACACACTGAGCATTAGCAGTTAGTTGTGAGAAGTTAGCCGTTAGCAGTTAATCTTTTTTCCTCGTAAAATAATCTTCTAAGATCTTTTTCGCGATTGGGGCTGCGATATTTGAGCCCTCTCCACTTTCTTCGGATAGAACTGTTACTACAATTTCAGGGTCATATGCCGGCGCAAAAAGCGTAATCCACGCATGAGGAAGAGTTTTCTTTCCTCCATGCTCGGCAGTTCCGGTTTTACAGGCAACGGAAACTTTGCGGTAGTCTTTAAAACCTGCAGAACTGGTGGCTTGCGGCGCTTCAAAATAATTCTTGTTATCTATTTTTAATCTTGGATTCTTGACTTTGAAATCAAAAAACGGCCACGCAACTCCTCCGGGAGAACATGAATTTATCATTCCCTGTCTTATCAAGGAACGCGTTTCATCATTTAACAAACCTGTCTTCAATGGCTCGTTGAGCTTTTCATTCCTAAGAATATGCGGACGGTAAAGAGTCCCTCCGTTTGCAATAACTTCCGCCCACGTATTTACCTGAAGCGGAGTCGTAAGCAGATACCCCTGCCCTATACTATAATGGTATGTGTCCCCGAGATACCACGGCTCCCCAATTTCTTTCTGCTTCCATTTTTGAGTTGGTACAAGCCCCGTCGACTCGCTATTCAAATCTATTCCAAGTTTTTTTCCAAGGCCAAATTCCGAAGCGGTCTTTGAAATCTTGTCAACTCCGATTTTTTCTCCGAGTTTATAGAAGAAAACATCGTTTGAGCGCTGAATACCCTTAACTACATCCACTTCTCCATCTGTCCTTCCGTATTGCGTGAAATACCAGTTGGCGAAAGAAAACTCGCCGACTGTAATTCTTCCTTTGTCTTCTACTTTGAAATTCTCATCAATAATTTTATTTTCAAGTCCCGCGGACGCTACTACCAGCTTGAATGTGGAACCGGGAGGATATGTGCCTGAGACAGGACGATTGAGAAGCGGCTGGCTTTCTCCGTCGGTTAAAATACTTGGTAAATTTTGATAACCCGAAGAAGTTGCTGTTTTATAAGTAGCTCCAAGTGTAAAAAAATTATGGTCAAAAGACGGCTTCGAAATCATAGCAAGGATTTCGCCTTTGGGTGTTGAGACAATTGCGGCTCCTTTCTTGACATTTTCCATCGCGGAAAATGCAGCCTTTTGGATGTTCAAATCCAAATTTACTGTGATATTCTCTCCGGGAATTGGGTCAGTCTTCCCCAATTTCCGCACTGACTCCCCAAGGCTATTTACCTCGACAAGCTCCTTGCCATCTTCACCTTTGAGCATCGGTTCATACTCGGCCTCAATTCCCATTTTTCCGATAAGGTCGTTTCCCAGATAATCTGAGAATTCAGGCTGTTTTAGTTCTTCAGGCGAAATCTGGCCGATATATCCTAAGACATGTGAAAACATTTCTTTGTAGGGATAGGATCGGAGTGCATCAACTTCGAGGTCTTTTTTCCCCTGAGCGATAAGGACTAGCGCTTCGTCATTGGTCAGAACTTTTGTTTTACCGTTCACAGTTTCCCGAAACCCGGGAATGTTATAAACCAGAGGCTTACCATTCCTATCAAGGACCACTCCGCGCGGCGCGTGTACTGGAATTGTCCTAATCCTGTTGGTATCAGAAAGGTTTCTGTAATAATCCCCGCGGATGATTTGGACCCAAAATGTTTTGGCAAATAATCCCGCAACAATCAATACCAAAAATACAGGAAGGAAAAATTCTCTTAAATGATATTCTTTTCCGTGGGGATTGCGTCTGCCCGTTGCCTGTCTCGTACTTATAAAATCGGAAAATATTGCGTCATTTTTATTTTTCATATTCAAGACTTATAGATTTTTTGCGTATATGGAATCTATCTGCTTGGATGAGAAGAAAAAAGAAAATAATACCAATGAGAGCACTTGCCAGAGATTGAATGAGTATAAAACGACCGTCAAAAAGAATTAGATAAATCAGGCTTCCGGAGAATGATGAGATGAAAACAAAAGGAAAAGTCTGGACATCAAATTTGCGCTCATAAAGAAACACGGTTGCAAGAATTAATAAATAAAAAATGCTCGACTGCCCCAGCGGATTAGAAAGCATGATATCAAGGACTACGCCGCACAGAAACGCGATAAGAAAAACAGAAGTTTTTTTTGTAGCAATTGCAAGATTTAAAAGCAGTACTAGAACAAGAGGAATAGTCGTCACCGACCCCTGAAGAACTAGTGATATTACAAACAGCAAAACAAGAAAAATCATTTCAATTTACAACTATAAAAACCGCGGAAAGATTTGAAAAATCAAGCGGGCTTTGGACTTTCCCCTTTTGGAAAACCTCACTTGGTTTTTTCTCAACCGATGTAATTCTGCCTACGATTAAATCCGGCGGAATTCCCCGCCCCGCTTCATCCTGACTTCCCTTAGTCACCAAAATATCAGACGTTTTTATGTCATCGGCCTGAAGAACATTATCCAGAAGCATTTGCCTTCCCCCATCACCCTTCACCACTCCATTCCCTCCCGACCTATCATCTTTTACCGTAACGGAAAATGAATTATTTGTCAGAATGTCTGCTTTTGAGAAATAATTTGAAGCAGAAATTACTTTCCCCACCAAAATATTTTTGATAACCACCGCATCGCCTACCCTCACCCCGTCATTTGTCCCTTTATCAAGTGTAAAAGTTGTAGGATCGGTAATACCGGGAACAAAGCTTGGCGCACCGACTATTTTGGCCGGCAAAAGCCTCATTCTTTCTTCTCCGCCTTTTTCAAACTGATCACGAAGCGCATTGTTATCCCTGATAAGTTTATTCTGCTCAACTAATTTCCCCAAAAGAATTCTGTTCTCTTCCCTAAGCTTCTCTGAAGAAGAACCAGGATTAGATAAAAAATTAAATGCTGAGTAGGTGATACTTTGAATGGGCGAAGTAATTTTGCCAAGCAAAGACTCTGGTCCTGAGAGAAATCCTGCTTTTGAAAAAATAAATAATAGTATGGATAAAATAAGAAGTACAAAAAAAACAACAGAGATTTTACTCCTTTTTACCATACAGAAATTCTAAACCTTTCGAAGCTCTCTGACAACCCACAAATTAGCGATTAGCAATTAGAAATTAGCGATTAGAAAATTTTAAGTTCAGAAAACTAACTAGTTGCTAGTGGCTAATAACTAGTCTCTATTTGAGGCCGCCGATGACTTTGACGCACCATTTCTTGCATTGACAATCCGGCATTGAGGGTTTTTTTTGTTTTAATCTCAATCGCCATTCCGGCATCGAATGCATGGAGGATTAAACGAGCGGCCCCTAACGGGGAGATTGTAAATTAGCGAGTTTAATCTGAAAAGCATGACCTGCCTGCCGGCAGGCAGGGAAGAGGCATGGCGAGAGTTTCTGGTACTTTTTCGGAAAAAAGTACAGAAGAAATTATTTTAGGCCACCTATAACCTTAACTCTTTCCAGAAGCGAGGGGTCTTCAAGCACTTTTCCTGTCCCCCGCACTACGCTTGTCAGTGGATCTTCGGATTTTACAACCTGAATTTTAGTTCTTTCTACGATCAGGTCTTCAATTCCGCGCAATTGAGACCCTCCACCTGTAAGAAGTATTCCATGCTCAAGAATATCAGAGATAAGCTCTGGCGGCGAATCTTCTATAACATCTGAGATTGCATCAATTATGTCAGACACCACGGGTGCCAATGCCTCTCTTATCTCGACTTCCGTAATTTTCAAACTCTTCGGAAGTCCTGTCTCAATATCCATCCCCCGCACTACTGCAATTCTGCTCTTCTCATTTTCTTCTGTTTTAATCTCTTCCTCCTTAGTTTTCAAATCTTCCCCCCCTCCCTCTTCTTTCTTTTCTTTGGAATCCTCGTCAATATTTTTTATATTTAATTTTTTATTTTTTATTTTGCCTTCAAATGCGCTTCCCACTTTTATCTTCACATCTTCAGCTGTTTTTTCTCCAAGCATAAGCCCGTGACGAAGCCTTATGTAATGCGTTATCGCTCTATCCATCTCATCTCCTGCAGAAAGAATTGACTTATTTACCACAATTCCTCCCAATGAAATTACTGCAACTTCAGTAGTCCCCCCGCCAATATCTACAATCATCGAGCCGGTTGATGAGAAAACCGAAACTCCTTCGCCAATTGCCGCAGCCATCGGTTCTTCAATAAGAAATGCTTCGCGTGCTCCGGCATTAAGAGCAGCTTCCCAAACAGCACGTCTTTGGACTTCGGTCACAGCAGATGGAATTCCTATCGCAACTTTTGGCTTGGAAAAAGCCAGGGGCAGGATATTTCCAACCTCATGAATAGAATGGATGTAATACTCAATCATGCTGGAGGTTGCATCAAAATCCGCAATAACTCCACCCCGAAGAGGTTTTATCACCAGAATATTTGGCGGAGTCTTCCCCAGCATTTTCTTTGCCTCCGTACCAATGGCGATCATCTTTTTGGTCTTTTTGTGCATCGCTACAATCGACGGTTCGCGTATTACGACACCTTTTTCCTTCACCCAAATAAGAGTATTCGCGGTTCCCAAATCTATACCAATATCATAGGAGAAAAGACTGAAGAATTTATCAAAAATACTCATAAAATTAGCAACTAACAATTAGCCACTAGTCATCGCAAAGCGAGATCCCGACTGAAAACTATCAGCGGGACAGCTAGTTTTAATAATAGCAGTAATCTGAGAGATTTAAAAGTTTATTTATAATGCAAATTTATGTCTACAATCTCTGCTTGGGAATCTACAATAATAAATAATACTCTATATTTTTTATCAAGTCTAAACGAATAAACACCGGCCGTTTTAGGTTCAAGAAGTTCAGTATGCAAAGACGGGTGACGGGGATTATTCGTAAAAATTTCAATCTGCTTATGGAATTTCCCACTAAGCTGATGCTTCGAAAGATAAACTGCGAGGCTACGATTTAGAGGCTTTACTGGCATAAACAGAGGAAGCTGACAAACCTTTTATCATACTATCAACGAATTTCTTATTGTATCTGCCTGTTTTCTCAAAATCATTCTTTATCTTATTAAGCGCCTGAGGTTTAAATTCCTGAAAAACCAAATCTTTCTGGGTAAAATATCTTTTAAGAAGACTTCCGACGAACTCAGAACGGGTCGCAAAGCCCTGCTTCTTGGTTTCGAAATCTACTTTCTTGGCTATCTGACTCGGTAAGGAAATTGTAAGCGTATTCATGGTATTAATAATAACAATATTGACGGCTATTTGTCAATGAAATTAGTTGATTTGACGATTACTAATATACTAGTATATTAGTAATTTTAGATTTTAGCTCACCCTTATCGTTCGTGTCTTTAATCCGCCGCAGGCGAAGCGCTTGACAACAAGATTGAAAAATGAAATATTTAATATATGGCTGGCGACGAAAAACCAGGAGAAAGACCTGAGGACATAATTCCTGAAGCATATCGAAAAGATCTTACTGATGATCCCCTGAGAAGCATGCCTTTTCAGTCTGAAGATAGTATCGCCGCTATGACTCGCGAACGATCAGAGCCAACCCTTAGCTCTCAACCTGATTCTATTGCAGCAAAAGCAAGCGAGACTGTCCGCAAGGCACGGGAGGCTGCGATAGAGAATATGGATTACTTGGATACCATACCCCCAGCTGAAAGATATTCTGTGAAAGTTGGCTCCAACAGAGATGGAGTCGACATGAGAGCGTTTATTATGCCTATGGAAGAACCTCAAACAGAAGGATTCAGGGATTTTTTAGTACTTACTGCTGACGGTCCACAACGCCTGCGAGTAAACAATAGAGACGCTGAGCAAAAGGTTTCGGAATTTGTTTCCAGCGTGATAGATTATCCTGAACTATTACAAGAGACTGACCACCCTACTGGGGCATATCATCCGGGCGTAGGCGCATTATCTTTGGCCCCAAGTGTGATCCGAGGAAAAAAACTTGAAGATGCTTATTCATTCAACAGAGAAAAAGACGTGGGCGTAGGATATCTTGAGCCAATCGAAGACGTAAATCTAGTGAGGGACACGATCAGGAAAAATCAAAGTATGGTTGACAAAAGAAAGACTGATAAAAAGGTTACTGCGGAAGCTGAAAAACAAATCTCAATGGGCGAGGAAATTGGTAAAGTTATCCGCGGCTCTTGAGTCTTCTGTCCTATAAATTCTTCTTGCCCAAATTTTTATTTAGATATTTGTAGTATTTGAAATTGGTAGTATTTGTAGTATTATCATTTAATGAACCTCATTAAATGGTGCAACCGCATCATCGAATATTCCTTCTTTGCTATCTTTATTCTTATCCCATTAGTCCTTGCAGGAGATACTTCAGAGCTTTTTGAGTTTAATAAGATGTGGGTCGCCTTCGGACTTGGAATAGTTATTACAGCCGCGTGGATAGTCAAATCAATCATTTCGGGCAGATTGGAAATCCAACGGACTCCGCTTGATATTCCTATCGGACTTTTTCTTCTCTCGCAAATTATGTCCACAATTTTTTCGCTAGACCACCACACTTCTATCTGGGGCTATTATTCAAGGTTCAACGGCGGACTCCTCTCCACAATCCTTTACATTGTGCTTTACTACGCATTCGTCTCAAATGTTTTGCTGAAGGAAAACAATGAAAATAATTTTCTCAACTTTAAGGCTGTGAAGAAAATATTAAACATAAGTCTTATCTCAGGGCTTATCGTAGGGCTTTGGGGACTTCCTTCGCATTTTGGATATGATCCAACCTGTTTTCTCTTCCGGGGACAGCTGGATGTCTCATGCTGGGCTGATGACTTTCAGCCCAAAATTCGTATATTTTCAACCCTGGGACAGCCGGATTGGCTTGCCGCTTATATGGGCATCCTAATTCCTATAAATATTGCTCTTATTATTAACAATCTTAAAGACAGTCTTGGGAAAAAATTAAAACTTGGGATAGTAAGTCTTGATTTGCCGTCAAAAATAAAACCCGTAACAATTTTTTATATTTTAACTCTTGCTTTGTTTTATACCAACCTTCTTTATTCCGGTTCGCGCTCTGGAATTCTTGCGGTTTGGCTTGCCGTAGCAATGCTTCTTATTGGATACTATTTTCTTCACGGACGAAAGACGGTTAAGCTTTTTTCGCCCATTTTTATTCTCGCAGTAATTGCGGTTTTTGCATTTTCAATTGGAACTCCATTCGGATTTTTAAATAAATTTACGTATGGCGGGCTAAAGAGCGCTTTAAATCCTCCAAAGCCCGCCGCAAAAGCTCAGGAGTCTGCAAAACCTGCACCACAGCATACAGGAGAACTAGGCGGAACAGACTCGGGAAAAATCAGACTTCTTGTCTGGACCGGCGCAATAAATGCATGGAAAGATAACCCGCTTTTCGGAACAGGGGTTGAAACTTTTGCGTTTGCATACTATAAATATAAACCGGCTGGGCAGAACCTTACGTCAGAGTGGAATTTCCTTTACAACAAGGCGCACAACGAATTCTTGAATTATCTTGCGACCTCTGGACTATTTGGTCTGGGAAGCTATCTTGCAATTATTGGATACTTTTTTTACCTTTCTTTAAGAAAACTCTTGCGCGAAAAAGATAACCCCAACGGACTTCTGATATTGGGATTTTTGGCATCTCTTGTTACAATTCTTATAACCAACTTTTTCGGTTTTTCTGTAGTAATCGTGAATATCTATTTTTTCCTAATCCCCGCTTTTGCGTTTGCAGTACTAAGGCTTATCGACTCAGATAAAATTTTCTCATTTCCAAAAACTGCACCACAAGCAAGTAATACTCATCGTCTTTCTCCATTCCAATGGATCTCATCAGCTGCCGTTGTCCTAATCGGTCTCTATCTTATTTATAATCTTTTTGTTTTCTGGAATGCCGATAAAGCCTATGCTTATGGGAATAATCTTGACCGCGTAGGATACTACCAGCAGGCTTTTCCCTATCTTCAAAAAGCGGTGGCCCAGCGTCCGGGCGAGCCGCTATTCAGGGACGAGCTTTCCGTAAACAATGCAATACTTGCCGCCCAAATTCTCTCATCTCCGGATATAAAAGACTCTACTACCGCCGCTCAGGAAGCACAAGCCTTAAGCCAGCAGGCACTTGCGATGAGCGGGCAAATTGTGTCATCATATCCGAATAACTTTGTTTTTTGGAAAACCAGAGTCAGGATTTTCTACACACTTTCTCAGGTCGACCCCAACATGCTTATCCAAGCTCTTGATGCTGTAAAACGCGCGCAGGCGCTTGCACCAAACGACGCAAGTATTAACTTTAATCTTGGAGTAATTGAGGGACAAACCGGAGATATTGATGGCGCAATAAGGGATTTGGAAAGAACAATTCAGATGAAACCTGACTACAGAGACGCAAGGTATGCGCTTGGGCTTTTCTATAACCAAAAGGCATATGATAAGGACGGTAAAACTGTAATAGACAGAAGTTTTCTTGAAAAGGCAAAGGAGCAGATGAGATATATTTTAAGCCACATTTCTTCAGGTGATACTCAAACCAAACAAGCCCTCGAAATGCTTGAAAAGAAATAGCCCCGTTGACAGATTCCCCTTTCTGGCTTCCCTCTTCTTGCTTTTGGCTGCTTCAAATGATATATTAGTCGTTTATGACAGACGTAAGAGAACGGTATGTACCCAGAATTTTTAGCAGAAGAGCAACCCTTCAGATGGCAGGAGCAGGTGCTGTGGGACTTTTTGTTGGGGCAGAATTCGGCTGTGCCACAGAGAGAGACGTTGATTTTACTTCTCCACATCTCGGTTATACTATGGACTATCAAAAAGGATGGTCATCGGGTTCTTATATAGAGGACGATGGTTCGTACGTGGATTATTTTCTTTCCGATGAGGATAATTCTGCAGATTGTCCTCAAGTTCAGATATTTGTTCAAAGAACTTCTATGGATTTAGACAGCTATGCAAATCTTTTAGCAACAACATTGGATACTCCACAGCTTCCCAGAAGGCAACATGGCCCAAAAGTTGAAAATTGTGAGTCAAGAATAATCACAGGAATGGGCAAAGAAGGAATATTCAAGCATGAAATTCTGACCTTTAAAAAAGACGAATTTGCTTATGTAGTTGAATACATTGCATCTCCGACTAAAGTTGTGGATGGTAAGTCTGAGTTTGACGCTTATTTGAAAACCGCGCGACAAATGCGTAGTTCGCTTCGCATAACAGGAATACCGAAGACTCCTGAACCGATTTTTCCCAGCTCTATTTAATAATTCCTTTTTAGCCTTGTTTCATGCTATAATCTTTCAAATGGTACCAATACTTACAGCACCACATCCGGTTTTATCAAAACCTGTGAAGAAAATCACCAAAGTTAACAAAGGAATCCGAGATCTTTTGAAAGAAATGGAAGAAGCTCTGCTTTCGGCCAAAGACCCTGAGGGCGTAGGCCTTGCTGCTCCTCAGATCGGCAAATCTCTTGCTATTTTTATAACCAAACCTACTCACAAGTCCCCCATCCATATTTTTATAAATCCGCAGATTGTAAGTGAAGAAGAAATTCCGGAAGCACAAAAGAAAAAATCTCATTCTGCACGCCTCGAAGGCTGTCTGTCACTTCCCACCATTTGGGGAGAAGTCAAAAGAAATCCTTCTCTTGTTCTGTCCTACATGGATCAGAAAGGGAGAAGGCATGATAAGCCATTTAAAGGATTTATGGCGACAATTATTCAGCACGAAGCTGATCATCTCAATGGAAAACTTTTTACAGAACGCGTTCTTGACCAGGGCGGCGCATTATATAAATCACACAAGAATGAAAAAAATGAGGACGAATTTGAAGAACTTGAGATCTAAAATGGTATAATTACCTCATGAGTGAAGCAGGAGCACAGACAAGCCGCGAAGGCCTAAGACCACCTCCGCTTGATCAAAAAGCTCAGGATTTTCTAGTTAGGGTCTTTAGAAAAGCACAAGCAGATCTTGGAATAGCGGGAAAAAGACCGAATCTGGTCAATATTTTCGATCAAGCATCGCATCTTACCAAAGGCTTTTACAGAAATGAGGCATCTCGTGATTATCCCTTTACACAAGCTCTACTCGATAAATCAAATGAAAATATTCTGGAATGGCTTACTCCTATTGGAGAACGGGCTGGAATAAGAATGCCCTCGACCTCTTTCCGTAATTTCGTAAACCCTGATGAGCAAATAGCCATGAATGGCGTTGCCTGTCTTTTTTTGTCTCAAGTGTTCGAAGAATCCCCTGATCTTGCTGCACAATACAAAGACAAAGAGGTAAAACCCAAAGCATACATTCTTCATCCGGGCGGTCAAAGAAGATTTGTATTGGCTATAGCTGATGGAGAAAGAAAAATGGTAGTAAAACCGATACGATATCCGACTGAAGAAGCAGTGGCACGGGAAGCCTCTGATGCAGGAATAGGACCTAAGATATATCACAGTTCTCCCGACTGGCTTGCAGAAGAATTGGTAGAAGGCCAATCCCTTGAAGATCTGCGCGGTAATTCGCTTCTACTTGGAAATGTTTTGGGAAAAGCACACATATCACTTACTCGTCAAGCCCTAGGATTTGAAGATGATGTATTAAACCACATAAGATACGATCAGAAAAATAGGAGAGTAACCCTTATAGATTGGGAAAATGCAAGACAAACTGTAGATCCTGATGAAGAACTAAAAGCAACAAAAAGATCATTGAAAGATTTATACAGCGAAGATAAAGACAGCCTCAAGACTGCAATGGACTCTTTTAAAACCACGTACGGAGAGATCGGTGAAGTTGCAGCATGAAACAAAAAATAGTATTCTTTGGTTCTTCGAAATATGTAATCCCTGTCATTCAGACCTTAAAATCAGCTAATTCGAGGTTGAACCTCGAATTGGTCGTTACTACAGAGCAAAACCCAAATGATGCAGTTCCGTCTTTTTCTATAAAGAACAACATCCCTTATCTATCTGTATCCAGACTTTCCCATCCAATCGTCAATAATAAATTATCAATAGTTAATGCTGAACTTGCTGTTCTTGCAGACTTTGGTCTTATCATTCCAAAAGAAGTTTTAAACCTATTTCCCAAAGGAATAGTTAATCTTCACCCTTCCCTTCTTCCAAAATACCGCGGGCCTTCTCCCGTCCAAAACGCAATTCTAAATGGTGATAAAAAAACGGGAAATTCAATAATAATACTTGATGAAAAAGTCGATCATGGGCCAGTTCTTTTCCAAAAGGAAGAAAAAATTTCTGAAAATGATACGGCAGAAAGTCTTTACTTGAGGCTTTTCAAAATCGGTGCGGACAATTTAATTGAAGTTATCAATGAATATACAAATGGCAAATTAAAACCAGTACCGCAGGACCATGCCAAAGCTTCTTTTACAAAAATTCTGAGTAGGAAAGACGGCTTTATTGATATTGGAAATTGCCCACCGGCCGAAAAGATTAAACAAATGATAAGAGCTTATTTTCCATGGCCGGGAGTTTATTTTAAGACTGATTTAAACGGTAATGAGAAAATTATTAAGCTTTTGCCGAAAGGGAAAGTTCAAGTTGAAGGTAAGAATCCGATGAGCTACAAAGACTTTGAAAACGGATACTCAGAAGGGAAAAACTTGCTTCGCAAAATTGGTCTAATTCCTAATTAACCTAATTGTTCTAATTTTTTGAATTTTAAGAATTAAGATTTATTTAGAAATTAGAAATTAGGATTTAGAAATTTAAAAGCTATACTGTTACCGCTGATGCTTCCTGAAAAGATGGAACAACCGTTTCTACTGAAACTTTCTCTTTAATTTTCCTATCTCTTGTACTTTTTCCTTTAAGAAGTCTCATGCATTTGGCGCAAAGCTTCATTCTCTTCATGATACCGCCTACACTAATCCTCGCTGTATGAAGATTGGGCTTAAAGATTCTTTTTGTTCTTCTTTTGGAATGGGATACATTGTGACCATACATTATTCCCTTTCCGCAATTCTGGCATTTATTTCCACTAATCATTTTTATTCGCTTTCTGTCTACGGTCTGCTGACTACAGCTGTAGACGGTAGTCTGTAGTCTATTTGCGTCCAATTATGGTATCATAATACGAGTATTTAAACAATATGGATCTCAATTTGATAGATATAGCAATTTTTATAGTAGTACTCTTATTCTCCGTAATATTACACGAGGTCATGCACGGCTTTATAGCTGATAGATTGGGTGATCCTACTGCAAGACTTCTGGGAAGACTTACGCTAAATCCTATAAAACATATTGACCCCTTCCTGAGCATTCTTCTTCCATTAGTAATGTTATTCTCGACTAATGGTCAGTTTGTTTTTGGTGCGGCGAAGCCTGTACCTGTAGACCCTTTTAATCTCCGCGATGGAAAAAAAGATTTAGCTCTTGTGTCATTATCCGGACCCTTAACTAACATCGCAATTGCACTTTTTGCCGCGGTATTATTTAAAATTACTGGAGAACCTTTTCTTAGAGGAATTCTTCATCTAAATTTAGTTCTTGCGGTTTTCAATCTCATTCCAATTCCTCCGCTCGATGGCTCGAAAATCATAGCCATGTTTCTTTCCGATCGACAAGCAGCCGCATATCTTTCCCTATCATCTTTTGGAATGTTTATTATTTTTTTCCTTCTCGTCTTTCCCGTGGGCGGGTTTTCACTTGGAGATTTAATGTTCAATCTTATTTCTTTTGCCGAGAATCTCCTCGGCATCTGATATAATTGTTTTATCTAGTTGCTAATCGCTAGTGGCTAGTTGCTGATTTATGTCATATCTAGTTTTTGTCCGCCATGGCGAGTCCACTTACAATGCAAAAGGTGTTTGGACCGGCTGGCTTGATCCTCCGCTTTCTAAAAAGGGCTTCGAAGAGGCAAGACAAGCAGGGCAACTTCTCAGAGACATAAAATTTGATATTGCTTACACATCAGACTTACTTCGCGCCCAGCAAACCCTTGATGAAATAAAAAAAATCCTTGGTATTGAAATTCCGACAATCATCTCCCCCGAAATTAAAGAGAGGCATTACGGCGATTACACAGATAAAAACAAATGGGAAGTAGAAAAAGAGCTCGGCGAAGTAGAATTTAAGAAATTAAGAAGAAGTTTTGACTATCCTGTCCCCAACGGCGAATCCCTAAAAGACGTCTACAACCGCACAGTTCCCTATTTTACGAGAGAAATTCTGCCAAAACTAAAAGAGGGTAAAAACGTCCTGATAGTCGCACACGGCAACAGTCTTCGCGCGCTAACCAAGTATATTGAGAATATTTCCGATGAAGATATTGCGGATTTGGAAATACCAACCGGCCAAGTCATCGTCTACAAAATGGATCCGGAAGGAAAAGTCATTTCAAAAGAAATTAGAGGGGCAGAATAAATTTACTGCAGGGGAATTCCCAAATGCTCCTCGACTCTTCTGACGCGCCTTACTGTTTTTAAATTCTCTTTGTCGAGAGTATTTGCAACAATCTTTATCTCTTTTTTTAAACTTTTGTGCATTTTAGTAATTTTGGCTTCAACTGTGTTAACTTGGTCTTTAATACTGCTAACTTGACTTTCAACATGATTTATTCTTACTTCGACGTTTACCAATCTTTTATCCACACTAACTAACGTATTTCTTATTAAGCTCGTTTCGCTTTTAATTGGCTCTAATTGATTCTGCAGTTGATGTTGAACCTCATCTTTAACTTCGCTTCTTACTATATTTCGTATTTGACCTAAGTCATTTTTTGTCAACATAGAATTAATATTATTAAGGAATTTTACAAGCTTTTCAATAGCGCAAATTGTATCAGATCGTAGGGGTTGACCCGATTAAATCGGGGTTGACTTTTATATGATTTTTATTAAGATTAAACATGAAAGAAAGGGGGTGAAGAAAATGATAATTGGACTTGAAGGAATATTGATAGGCAGTGAGGACGCGAAGAAGCTAGGCAAATTCTACAAAGACGTTTTGAAACTCAAGATGACCGAGGAGATGGAATACGGCGATGATAACAGCTATGGAATTTCATTTGATTTGGGCAAAGTCGGACTTTTTGTCTCAGACCATTCAAAGGTGAAAGGCAAAAGTGTACTTCCCGACCGCGTTATGTTCAATCTCGAGGTAGATGACATTGAGAAAGAAATGGCCCGTCTTAAGAAAGAGAAGGTAAAAGTTGTTGCGGACATTTACCATATTGAAGAATATGGATATGTTGCAACTCTTGCAGATCCCGACGGCAACTATTTTCAGCTCGTAAAAACTAAAGAGTAGTCGATTTTGAGAATTCTTTTTGGATAAAATCCGTGAGATATTTAGGAACTCTGTTTTGCCATTTTTTATTTTTTCTAAAGAGTTCTCGGATAATAACTCCCTGATAAGTTTTTCGATTTAAAAATTTTATTTTTAAAATCTTAAATCCGGCTTTTTCAAGAATATCATTTGTCCAATCATTATTCCCCACTACAATATCAAACTTTCCCGCGTTTTTCAGAAGTTTTTGAAGCCAAATATCATCGCTTGGATCATCCGGAGAAGGAATTATTTTCAAAATTTTACCGCGCAACCCCTCCTCGATAATAACTTTTTCAAGCATTTTCACCCGGGTTTTATAAGAAAGCGGGTTATTTTCGTCTGAAACATTTGAAGATCCAACCGCAATAATAATTTTATCCGACACGACTAGAGATTTTTTAAGAAGATGCAAATGTCCCTTATGAAACGGCTGAAACCTCCCTACAACTAAAGCGATTCTGTATCTCATAAGTTATTCTTCCAATATAGTTAAAACGTGCTTCGCAATTGCAAGCGATGCGGTAAGACCGGGAGACTCTATCCCGTACAAATTAACTAGTCCAGAAACTCCATGATCCTTCGGCCCTTGAATTTGGAAATCTTGATCCTGAGTTCCAGCAGGCACTAACTTTGATCTGATACCAGTATAACCTGGAACTAAGTCTTCTTCTTTTATAGAAGTGTAATATTTACCAATAGCTTCTAAAAAATCTTTCTTGCAGGTTTCATCAAATGAGTAGTCTACACTGTCCACCCATGATACATCAGGACCAAATCTCGTATTGCCTTCCATATCTAATGTAACATGAATCCCCAGTCCTCCTTCAGTCGGCACGGGATAAACCAAATGAGAAAAGGGCGAATTCCCTTTTAACATAAAATAATGACCTTTGGCAAAAAATTTATCAGGGATCGATTCTTTGGACAATCCATCTATTTTACGAGCAACATCCTGAGAAGATAAGCCAGCGCAATTAATTACAGCTCTACAGAGAATGGTACTTTGATCTTTTCCTCCTATTACAAGAGCCACTCCTTTTTCTTGAACTTCTCCTTCCAGAACAGGAGATAATATCTGTACCCAAGCGCCATTGCGCTGGGCGTCTCCTTTTAACGCAATCATCAAGCTGTGGCTATCTACAATTCCCGTTGAGGGAGAAAACAAGCCATTTACGGATTCTATCATGGGTTCAAGCTCACGAACCTGCTGTTGGTCAAGCCATTCAAGATCATAGATGCCGTTGGCTTCAGCACGGGTTTTTAAAGCTTCGAGCTTGGGTATTTCATTCTCTGATGTTGCAACTATTAATTTCCCAATCTTTTTATGAGGCACTTCCATTTGATCAAGATACTCGTAAAGGGCATGTTTTCCTTCAACACAAAGACGGGCTTTTAATGAGTCTGGCTGATAATAAATGCCGCTATGAATAACTTCAGAATTTCGGGAGCTGGTGTGCATCCCGATAGCAGTTTCTGCCTCAAACACTACAATCTGTCTGTCTGGATGAGCCAAAACACGGGCAACAGAAAGTCCGATTACGCCTCCACCAATTATTCCTACATCAATTTCTCCTGTTGGCTGAAGTCTTGTACGTTCTTTCACGAGGCGATTATATCAGAAGCAATAACTGTATCAAAATATAAGCACGCACTAAGCAACTAATCTTCTACTTTCTGAGGTATTCTTTTAACATTGTCATCAAAGTTGTTCGTCCTTTGTTGGACTTTAAATATTTCTCTCTTCTTTTGGCATCGATCATTGAAGGATAAGCTTCATAAAAGATTAGAGCAAGCGGTAAATATACTTTTGTAGATTTTACTTTACCTAAGTTATGAGATTCGATTCGGGCTTTTAAATCTTCAGAATATCCAATATAAATAAAATTTTTAGAGGTATTATGAAGTATATATACGTAGTAGAATTTCACAATTCTAATTATAGCGTAGAGGAAAAATAATTTGTGAGAGTGTCGGGTACAAGTCTGCACCCGACTGCGTCACCTTCTCGCCTAGCTTCTTGCGAAGCCAGGCTCCGAATGGTGCCTGGCAGGGACGCTCGGACTCGAACCGAGAAAAGCAGTTTTGGAGACTGCTGTGATAACCATTTCACCACGTCCCTAT
>ERZ1292623.1176-Hain-H51-01um-R1-1176-length-25783-cov-7_pt1 | contig 25783 bp, 33 predicted proteins | sample MGYA00564398_ERZ1292623 | MGnify/ENA primary metagenome ERZ1292623 (study PRJEB36523, sample SAMEA6512633) | groundwater metagenome | collected 2019-01-07 | study: AquaDiva: Metagenomics assemblies of 32 groundwater samples | reverse complement strand
ATAATAACATCGCCGTGTTCACCCCAGCCGTACTCGTTGCCACCGCAAACGCCGCACCGGGGGTGGTAGTGCCTACACCGATTCCAAAACCACCCGAAAGTGTAGAAGTTGCAGTACCCGTGCCGAGATTGATGTCATTGCCTCCGATGGAGAGGTCGGAGGAGATGTAGGTATTGTGCGCCACGATGTCGTTGCCGATGAAGTTGTGGGTGCCTTCTACTTCTATGTCGTAGACCTGCTCTGTGGGGAGGCGATTGATCCGCGCAATCCGCTCCCATGCGGACTTGCCGTTATTCCCTCGCACGGCGATGAGCGCTCCTTCGCGAAGAGCGACGACCTTTGTCCACACCCCTCCACTTGACACGGATGGGGGTCGGGAGTATAGTGCGTAGTATAACGCTACCCCAGGCCCTTGGCTTGGGGCTTCTTTTTTGCGCGCCTGCGCGGACAAAGCGTGCCGCGCCCTATTCATGTACCAGTGCTTCATCTGACGCAATTCCCAAGCCATATTGCTCTCAAAGCCGGCGAACACTATTTTCTTGCCCTGTTCCTTCACCACAAAGTCCCACAGAGGCAAAAAGTCGCTGTCCCCGCTCACTACCATCACGACATCAAGCTCGCCCACCTGCCGCACCACATCCAGAGTCAGCTCAACATCCATGTCGCCTTTTTTTTGCGTTCTTTCTGCCGGTTTTCCGTCAATCTCCGCCTGGATTTTGATATATTTCAATGGTTTTGTCTTGAGCGTGACGTCTTTTTGTATAGACGCAATGTACCGGAGCGTTGCTTCCCGCGCCGGATCGCCTGCCGCCGGAACCGCAGAGTAGAAATTGATAAACTTCACGTCAAAAGCCGGAGAGAGTTCATTTTTCAGGCGCGCAAAATCCACTTTCCAGCCGGCTTCCTTTTGGGCGTAAAACATATTGGCATTATCAAAGAAGATACCGAGCCGCGGCTTCTTTTTAGGCAATTCGGGCGAGGATGCCTTTATAAAATAGGGATGATTGCCTGTCGTGCGAATGCGCTTGCCCGATACGGTGATCAATTCGTAAATTTCTTTCACTCCCATATCCATAAGCGCATTGACTCTTGATACGACAATGGCTCCAGTATTTTCATCCAGTGTCAGAATCTCGTCTCCCTTTTTAATCTCATCAATCCGCACGTCTTCAAATACATCTTCGTAGGTGCCGTCTTTTTTCTTGCGCCGCGTGCGACGTTTGAGCAGGGTATCCCCGGTCACGCACTGCCCCACGACATGCAGGACTTGGATGGGGCTAACGGTTCCGATGCCGACGTTGCCAGCTGATGTTATCACCATACTTGCCCCACTAAGATCATCTCCGCCAATGGAACCTCCGATACCGACAGCTCCGGTGTTTTCTAGTTTAAATCTTCTTGCTGCGTTCGTGTCATCAACAATTGTTAAAGACCTCCCTGTATCGCTGGAAGCATTCACCATAACCCAGTTTTGAGACCCCGAGAGTAATCTAACACTTGGGTTATTCCCCGTCGCCGCAGTCTCTACACGAATCTCGGTATTACCCGTAGATTGAGAAGCATGTAATATGACCATCGGATTCGTCGCCCCGATGCCGACGTTGCCGTCTGCCTGTATGACAAACGGGGTCGTATCATTGGCGCTGTCTTCCGCCCAGAAGGTGTAGCCGCTGCCGAGGTTTGATAATAACATCGCGGTGTTTACTCCGGCTGTTGAAGTTGCCACAGCAAATGCGGCTCCAGGGCTTGATGTAGCAATGCCGAGCGCTCCGTTGTAAAACAATCCCCCGTGGCCCGCGCCTGATGGACCTATGGAGAAAAGGGTGGTGGGGCTTGATGTGGAGACGCCGATGTTCCCCGTTCCGTCTACCCACAGATGCGGCGTGGATGTTCCCTTGTCGCTGACCACAAAGACCGGCTCAATCTGCGTCTGCTCAATGGAAAAGAGGCCCCACGGTGCGGAGGTTGCGATGCCGACTCTTCCGGTGGTAACGCTGGTGTCCAGAGAAAAAAGCGTGTTTTGGGTGGTGGATGCGGCAAAGGCGAATGCGTTGACTGTGCTATTGAGAACCGTGGTCGTGGCAAGATTTTCGTGGCGCACAGATCCTGCATAGACCGCCAGTACATCACCGACAGCATCGCCAATCGTCATAGTGTTCTCCACGGTAAAAGAAGACGCGACCGTTGAAGAGAGCGTGGTGGCGCCGACGGACGTGAGAGAGTTGACAAACATGTCTCCCTCCGCATCCACGAGAAAGCGCGGCGATCCGTTGACCGAAGCGCTGATAAGATTCGTGTCTGCGGCCGCTGACGTGGGGTTGACGACGAGCACTGCGTTGAGCGCTTCTGATCCGGCAACGCCGCTGCTCCAGGTACCAAAGGAGTGAGTCAAGAGCGGAATTTTCTCAAAAACGGAAATACCGGCGAAAGTTGATGTGCCTGAGCCGGCGAGGATGCCCGTGCCGCCGATGGTGAGATTGCCGGAGGTAAGGAGATTACCGTTGACAGCGAAGGTGGCACCGGGAGAAGTGGTGCCGATGCCGATGCGGTAGTTTGCGGTGTCAAAGGTGAGGAAGGGAATCGCGGTGGTTGATGTTGCTATACTGAATGCGTTTACTTTGTCTCCTTGGATGGTGGTGGTTGCCATGGTGTTGAAGACGAGGTCTCCGCCGCCGACGGTGATGTCAGCCGTAGAGAGGTTGGTTCTGGCGGTGAGGATGTCCGCGGTGACGTTGCCTGACGTGATGTTCAGATTCCCTGCGGTGAGGTCTATGTTTCCTGATGCTACGGTCATGCCTTTTCTAACGGTGATGCTGTCCAGGTTGTCTATGTCCTGGGAGACGGTGATCATCTGGATGGAGGAGGCGGCTGATTGGGAGGCAGAGGAAGCAGTGCGGGAGATGCCAGATATTTCTTTTCTCATATATTCGCGGATTTGGGCGTTCACACCTTCCAGATACGCAAGCAGTTCGTTCCGCACAGGAGAGAGATCAGCAGGGGTAATTTCGGTGCGGTGTTCGGTGATTTCCCGAATGCGTGTTACTTCGGTAACAACACCTGAAGACGCGGGACTTTTTTTCTGTGCGGGCGCAGATGCCGACTCTGGCACAGACGCTGCTGGCGCTGGTTCAGGAAGCGCTGGCCGCGTAACCGTATCCACGACGACTTTGGTTGTACCTGTTGCAAACCATCCGCGCACCGTCTTCGCAACTTTCACGATCGCGCGTCCGGTCGGCGCAAAGAATCCCGAGATGCGCTTCTGAACACCAAGCCCTTCATCGGCCAATGCGGCGAGGGTGAAAAAATCGTGAGAAGATTTTTCTGCCACCTGTCCAACGATGTTTTGTATACTCTTCAGTAGTGGGTTTCCGACGCTGTCATTCGCGTGCTCGGCGACTACTGCGGAAACGCGACCAGCCTGCCACTCCTGCACACCGTGCACACCCGCAACCCCTACCGCGACCGAGAGCGCAATGGTGAGTCCGAGTACTCCTGCCTCACGTCCTATATGTTCAAAAAAACGAGTGATCGGATGGCCGACATGCGATGGCGTGGAAGGTACTGCAGAATCAGTTGAAGTTGCTCCTTCCGATATAGTCGCCGGCATCTGTATGCTATCCGATACGATATGGGATGCTTGGCTTCCAAAAGAAGAAACAGGAGCATCGCCGTTCTCACGGCCTGCTTTTTTCAAAAACCAATCTTGCTGACGTGCCGTGTATGCCCGTACCGCCTCTTTGGTCGTGTACCAATTGCGTCCGAATTTCCGCGCATCAAGTTTTCCCTTGCGGACAAGCAAAGACAAGTACTCCTGTGAGTAGGGAGTACCCTGCGCGACTTGCGCAAGCGAGACATAAATTTTTCTTTCCTCTTCTGACATTTTTCTTATCCGATACCATCAGCCAATACCGTATCGGATCCCTTATTTTATGCCACCTTTTTGCTATAGCTATTATACGGGCTGGTGTGGTTATTTTTGATAAAGACCCTTGTGGATAACCAAAGTTGTGCAAATAAGGAAAAATTACGATAATAAGAAGTAAGGAAACGTCCAGAAGCAAATGTTTACTGCAAGTGCATAAACCTGTATAGATGGTTTCGGAACGATATGAAGGTTTATAGAGATGGGTGATGCTGGATATTGGATATCACACGCACGAATGATTATCTGGGAAAAGGGCGAGAACACTTGACAGGTTTTTAAGAAAAGGTTTTTTATGGAAAGAAGATACGTCAATATAAAAGAGGCGGCGAAAATTGTAGGAGTCACACCGATTACGCTTCGGAATTGGGACAAGAAAGGAATGCTTACGTCCTATCGCAATCCCATAAACAACTACCGCGTATACCGCATGGATCAGATAGAATTATTCTTGCGCAAGATTGAAAATTCTAAAAACAAACGCGGCGGAAGAAGGATTGATATTTCCATGGCATGACGCCCGACCGATACTTGAAAAAAATATAGAAAGTTATATACTAAAGGCGGTTCTCCTCATCGGATGATCACTTCATGGCTTTTTTGCAGAAAAGGGCCGTGGGGAGGAAAGTCCGGACACCGATTTCGCTTTCAGCGAAATGAGCGATAGCGGCTAACGGCCGCCCTAGTTCAGGCGCACGCCGGAACAAACGGGACAGTGTCACAGAGACTATACCGCCGATCGTCGCCTGCAATACTCTAAAGGTTTTTCAGACGAAGGAGGCAAGGGTGAAAAGAGTGAGGCAAGAGCTCACAGCGCGTACGGGCAACCATATGCGATGAAAAACTCCTATCAGGTGCAAGGGATTCTATATCGCTTTTGCGAAATAGAAAAACCGCTTGACCCCGTATGGCAACATCGGGGCTAGACAGATGATCATCCCGTTTCCGCAAACGAGTTTGCGGAAACGGACAGAATCCGGCTTATAGATGAGGGGGACATAAAAAATCCGGCGACAAGCCGGATTTTTTATGTATCAATTCTCATATCGCGAAGTGAGCGCGAAGACGGACATCATCCCCTATAGTACGCGCCTCCACGACGCGGACGCCTGATGCAACATGGAAGAGTCCAGCGAGAAACGAGATTTCTTTTTCGCACGGATACGGCGTTACAAAGACGCTTTTCTGTAGCTGAAAAAATTTCATATCTTTCAGTTTGGCGCGAAAACACTCACGAGCCCACCGGTGTTTGTTGGGAATATCAAAAAGTACGAGACGCCAGAGGCCATCCCATGATTTCTGCTTTTGCACCGCAAGATGCGCGTATGAGATGACGGGTATCCGTTTTCTTCCCTTTTCGGTGAGTTGCACGGCATATCCGTCTTTTCCTTTTTTGATATGGACGAGTCCTTGTTGCGAAAGATTTTTTGCGGCTTTGCTGAACTGACCGCGATCAAAGAAACGCCGATACGGTTTGGTACGACCGATGCCGGCGAATATATTGGGGGCTACGACGGCTATGGCAAGTACACCCCCGACAGCGGCCAGCGCAAGAATCGTGCGCCCCATCATAGCCGTAGATTCACCAGCAAGCCGATACAGGTCATCGCGCCTTTTTGCTCCTTGTGCGGCATGCTCCATGCGTTCCCACTCGTTCTTGAGAGCATCCATAAGCGGATTCTCATACGCCAAGAGCGCTTGCTCCAAGCGTCGCTCACGCTTTCGTTTCTTCATATTTTTTATGTTCGTCATTATCCGTGTATCCTAAAGTTACGGCGTACGCCGTAACTTTAGGATACTGTTATGATATGCTCAATGGTTCCAGACCGGGAAGTTTTTTGCCGGAGAGAAATTCCAGCATCGCTCCCCCGCCGGTGGAGACGTGGCTGAAGCCCGAGAGTGCGCCGTATTGTTTCAGGATGGTGATGGTGTCGCCTCCGCCGATGACGGTGAAAGCATTGAGTTTGCTGATCCTTTCTGCGAGTGCGATCGTGCCGCGGCTGAATTCCGGCGCTTCCGCAAAACCCATCGGCCCGTTCCATACGACGGTCTGTGCAGATGCGAGCAGGGCAAGGAAACGCTGTCTGCTTTCGGGTCCGATGTCGGCGATGTATTCATCTGGGTGCACGTCTCCCATCTGCCGTACGGCGGATGGGGCACCCGCGGCAAGACGGGGGGCGGTGATAACATCAGAGGGCAGGATCAGTTTTGGATCCTCCAGAAACGACAGATCGCTTCCGTCGGTGGTGTCTGTCGCGGATTTGCCGACGGCATTTCCGCGCAGGGCAAAAATGGTATTTGCCAAAGCGCCGCCCACAATCACCTGATCTGCGTGCTGAAGAAACCGACGAATGATCGGAAGTTTGGTTTCTATTTTCAGTCCCCCGAATATGGCGGTCATAGGCCGTTGCGGATGCACCAGCACCCGCTCCAGAGCGTTGATTTCTTTTTCCAGATGCAGTCCCGCGTATGCAGGAAGCAGTCGCGGAAGCATGGCGATGGATGCATGACCTCGGTATGCCGCAAATGCTTCATTGATATATATGTCGCCGTGTACGGCAAGTGCGCGGGCAAACACGGGGTCGCTTTGCTCCTCACCCGGCCAAAAGCGCAGATTTTCAAACAGAATGACATCTGCGTCTGCCGGAGTATCCGCGAAGATGTCTTCTGCAAACAGCACCTCGCGATTCAACGCATGTGATACAAAGCGGGCAACGGGGGCCAAACTGAATGCCGGATTCCTGGTACCGCCGGGCCTGCCCCGATGCGCCATGAGCCGGACACGAGCACCCCGTTCCAGTAAGAGGCGTATCGTGGGGAGTACGGCTTCAATGCGGAATGTATCGGTGATGGTATCGCCGTCGGCACCCACATCAAAATCAGCGCGCACGAGCGCGCGCGTGCTGGGAGCAATCGTCAGATTGGCAAGCGTACGAAGCGTCATATACATAGCATACTGAAACTGTGATATAATACCAGAACCAATATCAAAATATTTCCCATGCGTGGTATAGAAGAAAAACGTATTGTCATCGTGGGCGCCGGATTCGGGGGACTTACGACAGCGCTGACACTCGCCAAAGATCCTGCGATCATACATCGCGGATATGATATTGTTCTCGTTGATCGTTCTTCCTACCACCTGTATACCGCAGGATTATACGAAGTTGCCGCAGTGCCGCGGCATTTTGCCCGTGATGAATATCTTGCGGCATCAGTGCGCATTCCTCTGTCAGAGATCATACGCGCGCGCGCCGTCCGTTTTGTGCAAGGAGCACTGACCGGACTGGATATGAGCCGACGGCACATCATGCTGGACAACAAAGGCACGTTGTCATATGACTTTCTCGTGCTCGCTTTGGGTGCTGAAACAAATTATTTTGACATTCACGGACTCAAGGAATACAGCATGCCCCTGAAAACGGCGGACGATGCGGTGCTTCTGCGAAATAAAATAGAAAGTATCGCGGAAATAAAACCCTCGCTCTCCATCGTCATCGGAGGTGCTGGTGCTACGGGTGTGGAGCTTGCCGCCGAGCTGATCAATTTTCTGTGTGTCATTGAACGGGAGAAAAATCCCGCGGCTCCGGTATGCCGCACCAGCGTATGTCTCCTTGAAGCAGGGTTGGAGATACTGCCGGGATTTGATGCAAACACCGTGCGGCGTATTCGACAGCGCCTGGAATCGTTGGGCGTCATGATAAAAACCGGCATTCCTATTATTGCTGCGAGCAAAAATGATATCACGCTCAAAAGCGGCGAGCGCGTCCCGTATGACATACTCGTCTGGACCGGAGGCATCAAAGGAGCGCACACCCTAAAATCGCTGGGGCTGACACTCTCACCCAAAGGAACCCTGGTAGTAGATGATTATCTTCGCGTCCCCCAGGGAGACGGGCGTATATTTGCAATCGGCGACAATGCATGGCTCGCGCATCCGCGCACCAAACGCCCTCTCCCTGCGACAGCGCAGGTCGCGGAGCAGGAAGCGCGACATGCCGCACGCGCGATTTCGCGCGTGATACGCGGCGCATCACTCCGGCGTTTTTGTCCCATGCATACATATCCGTTCGTGCTTGCCGTCGGGAGAAAATACGCGTTTGCAGACCTCATTACCGTACGACTCACCGGTATGAGCGGCTGGTGCATCAAACAACTGGTGCAATTAAAATACTTCCTTTTTATCTTGCCATGGCCACGCGCGCTGAAACTGTGGTGGCGGAATATGCGCCTGTACCACTCAAACGACTGATGTGCTGAAGAGAGAATCTATAATGATGCGGCGAGACGTACGATCTCTCCTATTTTTTTCGGATCCAGGGAGGCCTTGCCCACGAGCACGCCATCCATGGCGCCTTCCGTGAGGAAAGATGTGATGTTGGCAGGCGTTACGGAACCACCATAGATGATACGCACGTCGCGGGAGGCACGGCCGCCGAACAGAGATGTCAGTATTTTTTCTATATACATGCGTGCGCGAAATGCGGTATCCGGCGTTGCCGCACCTGCAGTGTCCGCCATCGTTGAGATTGCCCACACGGGCTCATACACCACGGTCAGCCGACGAAGCCATTCTTTTTTTATACTCTTTAATGCCGTGCGGACCTGCTCGCCTACCATCGCGGACAATTCGCTTCCCTGCCGTTCTGTCTCGCCGACGCAAAGCACCGCCTGAAGGCCGGATGCGAGCGCCCCCGCAAGTTTCTTTTGAATCATGTCATCCGTTTCTCCGGCGTGGATCCTGCGTTCCGAATGTCCGATTATGACATATGCCACGCCGAGCGATTTTAATTGACGCGGGGACACCATACCCGTGTACGGCCCCTCGGTGTTCCAGACATCCTGACTGCCAAGCCGCGCACGGGAAAGCATATCGCCCACGAGCGGTAAAAAAGGGAACGGCGGGGCAATAACAATGTCCGCGTTTTTATATATGGATGTGGCGCTTTCTATTTTTTCCGCAAGGACTGTTGCCTTGACGGCACTTTCTGGATTGGCTTTCCAGTTCGCGATGATGAGTTTCTTCATGCTAGTGGTGTATTGTTTTTAAAAACAGTGCGGCTTCCTCCGGAGAGATACTGGAAATCTCTATGCCGGTGCCTATCTCAAATCCTGCCCAGACCGCGGTCTTGGGAATAATTTCAATGTGCCAATGGTAGTGGGAAAACATCTCCGCATGCCCGACAGGAGCCGTGTGGAGAAAAAAATTATAATCAGGATCGCCGAGGCCTTTGAAGAGACAGTCAAGTGACACCGCGAGCGCTTCAGCAGCGCCTTGCCGTTCAGAAACCCCCGCGTTCTCAAAATAGGCACCGTGCGTACGCGGCATGATGCGCAATTCAAAGGCGGTTTTTGAAGCAAAAGGGGCAAGGACTACGGCGTCTTTGTTTTCATATACCACGCGCTCACCGGAACGGAGCTCATGCTTGAGCACAGCGCAATGCACGCACGCACCGCCATGCGCTTCTCCATAGGCCTGTGATCCGGCAATGCTTCGGCTGATGTCGGGCGGGATAACGGGTAGCGCGATGATCTGCGAATGCGGATGCTCAATCGTGGCACCCGCCTGCGGCCCGTGGTTGTGAAAGACGGAAATATAGCGGATGCACGGATCCTGCTTGATCGCGCGGAAACGATCCTGATATGCCTGCAAAACCAGGTCTGCTTCCGCAGGCGTCTGGAGACCCAGCGGACGCTCGTGGTCGCGCGTAATTACTATTTCATGAAAACCAATGCCGTCGGTCACCCGATACGGCCCATCTTCGCGCAGAACCGGACACGCACCCTCTACAAACGCGGGGTATTTATTGGGAACCACCTGCACAAACCAGTCATCGGCAGTGTTTCCTCCGTCACGCCTATATACGCCCCGCGCCGCCGGAAACATCCTCTCAAACGGACACATATCTTTTGATTGTGTCGTGGTTCGTTGCCTCACCGATACGAAATCGTGCGGACGTTTGGCGCGTCCGGTTGCAATCACCACCCATTCCCCGGACACCGGATCCTGGCGCAACTCGGAGGGGGCATCTGCGGAAGGTTGTTTTTCTCTGTCTTCGTTCATACGCGGTAGCGTCCGGCCAGATTGTTTTTCATCACTTGCAGGAGATCGCGAAACGTACTCACGTAGGCCGCGAGGCCGACTCTGGAGCCCCCGGGATTTATCCAATGCACCGGCACTTCTTTTATGGAAAATCCTGCTTTTTTGGCAATCAGCAGGACTTCAAAATCAAATCCCCATCCGAGTATGGTCTGCAGGGGAAATATGCGCTCTGCCGCTGAACCGGTAAAAAGTTTGAAACCGCGCTGGGAATCACAGATCGTCCAGAGGCCCGCGCCAAGCCGGATGAGATATTTTGCCAGCTTGCCGAGCATGCGCCGGTACCATTGCGCGTGCTCTTCAATAAAAGCGCCGGGCACTTCTATGGAGCCGATGACCACGTCATATGCCCCACCGGTGTGCGGCGAGCGGATGAACGGCAGGAGATTGCCGAACTGCTCGGGAGAGACCGAATTATCCGCGTCGGAAAAGATACGGATGTCGCCGCTGACGCCGAGCATGGCCGAGCGCACCGCCCATCCCTTGCCCTTATTTTCCACAGTCATAAGCCGGAGGTGCGGGATCTCGGCTTGCAGGCCCCTTACGACATCCGCCGTGCGGTCACGGGACGCCGAATCGCACACGACAATTTCGTATCCTCCTGGAAACTGTTTGCTCCGAAGATACGCATCAACTTCGCGAATGGATTTCACAATTCTCTGCTCCTCGTTGTACGCCGGTATGATCCAAGAAAGAAACATGCACTCCTGCCATTGGCTACCCGTGGTGCGCCAATCGCTGTTTATCCAAAAATGATTGTAAAATAATCGCGGCCGAAGCCGCATCTATCTGGTCCTTTGCAACACCCTCGTGGTCTGCCATACGACTCGTAAACAATTCGTTTTCCAGATATATAGGTAGACGCAGGACAGCCCCCGCTCTTTCAGCGAAATGCCGCACGCGGCGCGACGTTTCTGTCTCACTACCGTCCAGACCGAGTGGCAGGCCGATTACAACTGCTCCCGCCTTCGCGTCCTCGGCGATCTTTTGTATTTCCCCGATCGCCGTATGCGGATTTTTGTCCGATATCACCCGATCGGGAAAGGCCATGTTCCCTTCCTCATCCGACCGCGCAATACCTATCCGCACGCTCCCGTAATCAATGCCCAAATACCGCATACGCATATTTTAACAAGGCTGAATAGAAAGAGCAAAAGAAAAGAACGGCTGAAAGATAGTCGTTATCTATGATGTGTCGTGCAACTTGAGGCATGCCGCAGCATACCATCTTTCACGTTCCTGCCATGTTTTACGGGTATTGCCGGACTGTGACGGAAGACTCGAATCTATGTACGGTTGCACATAAGCACGAACTTCCCGTCCCAACTCTCCATTGAGCGCATTTTCTAATTTTATTTGTGCTTCTTGTAGCTGGTGCCGAGGATCGTCCATTCTGAATCGTATCGTATCCCTCCACAACTCATTAAACTCGCGCACTTTTGTATCCATAACTGAATCTTCCACAAAATTTCGTACGCTATCCCTACTGCCAAAAAACTTTTCAAACATGTCAGCAAAAATTCTCTTTATATTCACGCGCCTCTCCTGATTTTTAGGTAGTGCCGGATATACTCTATCACGCCATATTTATTGAGTCAAAACTTCCGCTTTGTCTTTGGTGATTAGGATTGTGTGTTCAAAGTGTGCGGCAAGAGAGTGGTCGGCGGTGCGAAATGTCCATTCGTCGTCATCCAGCAGAATCGCGCTACCACCCAATGTCGCCATGGGTTCTATGGCAATCACCATACCCTCGGTGAGCACCGGTCCCAATCCTGTGCTCCCATAATTCGGAATGAGGGGCGGCTCATGGAGTTCGTACCCCACGCCGTGGCCTGCAAGATCGCGGATGATGGCCAATTTTTCCTTTTTTAGATACGTGCCGATCGCATGGCCGATGTCGCCGACGGTATTGCCAAGCCGTGCCACGGCAATGCCGGTGCGCAAAGACGCTTCCGTTGCTTGTATCAGACGCCCGGCATCGTGAGAAATTCTTCCAACACCCATCGTCATTGCCGTATCAGTCACCATGCCCTGCCATCGCATGCCGATATCAATACTGATAATATCTCTCTCTTTGAGCACGCGGTCTGCACGGGGAATACCATGTACCACTTCGTCATTTATGGAGGTGCAGATGGATGCCGGAAATGGGATCGCGGTTTCTTTAATACTATAGCCCTTGAACACCGGTATCCCGCCTTGCTCACGGATCATACGCTCGGCCAATATATCAAGCGCGTGCGTGGTAATACCCGGCCGTACTGCATCGGCAAGACAACGCAACACAGCGCCGAGTTTTTTGCCGCCCGCACGCAGGAGAGCAATCTCTGCCGGACTTTTTATTGTGATGCGCGAGGCCATCGTTTGCCCAGGTGTTTTGCAAACGCCTCATCTATTTCTTTCCAGACCTGCTCCGGCTTCTGCGCGCCGTTGATAGCGATGAGGCGCCCTTCCCGCTTGTAGTATTTGAGCGCCGGCACTACTTCCTTGGGAAAATAATCAAGACGGCTTTTGATCGCCGCGGTAGTATCATCGGCGCGTTTGCGCGCGAGCAAACGGCGCATCGCTTCCTTGCGGGTGACATCAATATACAGACACAAGGGGAGTGGCCTGCCGTGCCATTTCATCACCTCATCAAGCAGTTTTACTTCCCATACGCGCCGCGGCGCCCCGTCAAAAACCAGATCCTTTGCCGCACCATCGCCTTCAATGATGAGTTTGAGCCACGTATACGCGGCAATCCATGACGGATGCAGGCGTCCGCGTTCCATGATACTGCGCGTGATGTGCCCCGTGGGCGTGGAGTCATGCATCAAATCACGGAGTAAAGCACCCGTGCTGATATGGATGACGCCGCGCTTTTTCAGACGCCTGAGCAGGTATCGCGCCTGCGTGCCCTTGCCGCACCCAGACCGCCCGAGAATGGCGATGGTAAGTTTTTTCTTTGCACTTTTTTCCATGGGAACAAATTAGATACGCTCGTATTCGCGCATGACGAGCTGGGCGTCAATCTGTTTGACGGTCTCAATGATCACAGATACCACGATGAGGAGTGCGGTACCGCCGGTGGAAAGCGCGCGGATGGGAAATACGCCCTGTACGATGAGCGGGAGTATGGCAATGACACCAAGGAATAAAGCGCCGGCAACGGTGATGCGCGAGAGAATATATATAAGGTAGTCGGCCGTCGGCTTGCCCGGACGAATGCCGAGGATAAAGCCGCCCTGTTTTTGCAGGTTGTCTGCGATCTGCTGGGGATCAAACGTCACTGCTGTGTAAAAATAAGTAAAAGCGACGACTAGTAGAAAATAAGCGCCACCGTATACCCACTGATTATTGAAGAGTGTCACCAGAAACGCCGATATCTGCTGTGCCAGAGGATGCGGAATGCCGGAGAGGAAACTGCCGATGAGGCCAGGGAACAGAATGATAGATACGGCAAAGATAATCGGGATGACCCCTGCCTGGTTTACGCGCAATGGCAGATAGGTGGAACTGCCGCCATAGACGCGCATACCGCGGATACGTTTGGCGTATGACACGGGGATGGCGCGCTCGCCTTCGGACACGATGACCACACCCGCGATCACGATCAGTGATACGATTGCGAATCCTATATACGCCGGGAGCATTTCGGGCCGGAACGAGAAGAATTCCTGCTGAAGCGAGCGGGGGAATGACGACACGATACCCGCGAGGATGAGGAGCGAGATCCCGTTGCCAATGCCCTGTTCGTTGATCAATTCTCCAAGCCACATGAGAAACAGGGTGCCTGCAGTGATAATGATAAGGTTGGATGCGTACCCAAAGACATCCATCGGCGGCAGAACCTGCTGGCGGATGAGGAGTACCAAAAGACCATAGCCCTGGAGCAATGCCAAAGGTACCGCGAGCATGCGCGAGTATTGGTTGAAGCGCTCGCGGCCTGCTTCTCCTTCTTCCTGATACATTTCCTTGAGGCGCGGCACGATCATCGTGACCAACTGCATAATGATGGATGCCGTGATGTAGGGTCCCACGCCAAGCATCGCAATGGAGAGATTTTCCAAAACGCCGCCGGAGAAAATATTCAACAGGCCAAAGAACTGGTTGCCCGCAAGAAATGATTTGAGGCGCACCGGATCAGCGCCCGGCACCGGTATGGCCGCCGCAATGCGCGAAACTGCCAAAAGCCCCAGGACAAAAAACGTCTTCCTGCGAAGATCCGGTACGGTGAACAAAAGCAAGAGTTTTCTGAACATACATTCTTGCGCGATTAGTGCTGTTTTGTCTTCTCGGCGGCTCCGGCGCTGAACGACACGTCCTTAAAGACGAATTTCTTATCCGTGCCTCCCTTGCCCAGTATTTTGACGCGGGGTGTCTTGCCTGCCCTACGCTGGATGATTTTTTTCTTGAGCAAAGCCGCAGGGTCTATAATATCTCCTGTCTTAAAAATCCTGTTGAGCGTGTCTAGATTGACCGTGGCGGGACGGGGACGGAATGACTTGAATCTATAACCGCGGAGTTTCGGAATTTTCTTGATAATGTCGCGCTCTGCCGGGCGGAATTTGGCGCCAGCGCGCGCTTTCTGTCCCTTGATGCCGCGTCCCGAATAGGTGCCGCGCTTGCCGCCCCGGCCGACCCTGCGACTACGGCGCCGGGACGGACTGCGTTGTATGTGGTGCGTCTGCATAAAAGAAATTCAATACCTAAACTTTCGTCTTCAGCTGTTTCAGCGCTTCAATCGTTGCCTTGGCATTGTTCAGTTTGTTCGGCGTGCGCCCCAGTATCTTGGCGGTAAGATTGCGGATGCCCGCAAGACCCGCAATGACGCGCACCGGCCCTCCGGCAATCAGTCCTCTGCCTTCGCGCGCGGGTTTCAGCACCACGCGTGCCGCGGCAAACTTTGCTTCTGTCTCGTGCACCACGGTCCGCGCATCATTGAGCGGAAACGAGAAGACCTCTTTCTTCGCCTGAAAAGCGCCTTTTTCCACGGCTTCGGCAACACTCGTGCCCTTGCCAATACCCAACCCCACGCGTCCGTTGCGGTCCCCCACAACGACGGTGGCACGGAAACTGAAACGCCGTCCTCCGGCAACCACACGCGCGGTGCGCCGTATATCTAGCACTTTCTGATCAAATTCAGACCGGCGCTGACCCCGATCTCCCTGTTGCTGATGTCCTCCCCGTCGTGGTTGCATAATAAAAAATAAGTTTAAAATTTCAGTCCCCCCTTGCGCGCTCCCTCGGCCACAGCCCGCACCAGTCCCTGATACCGGTACGGTCCACGATCAAACACCGCAAGTGTCACGGTTTTTTCAGCCGCGCGCTTGGCAATCAGCTCTCCGAGTTTTTCTGCGCCCGCCATCCTGCCGCCTTTCTTCTCTTTGTTGATCTCTTTTTCGCTCGCAGCTACAATCGTCCTGCCCGCCGTATCATCAATCAGCTGAAGCCACAGATAGCGGTTGGAGCGAAATACCGCAAGACGGGGACGCTCATGGGTACCCCTCACCCGTGCGCGCACCCTCCGGTGCCGCCGTATGCGCCGTATTCTTTTTGCTTGAGCGGTTTTCATATATTTATGCGGATGCAACTGCTTTCTTGCCCGCCTTTCTCCTGATTACCTCTCCTTGATAGCGAATACCCTTGCCTTTGTACGGCTCCGGTTCTTTGAGGTGGCGAATGGCGGCCGCGGTCATGCCCACGGTCTCCTTATCAGCTCCGGCAATGGTGATCGTCTGCTTTTCGGTTTTTACGGTAATGCCCTCGGGCGGGGAAAAACGCACCGGGTGTGAAAAGCCCAGCGACATAACTAGCGTATTTCCCTCGGTCGCGGCACGAAATCCAATGCCTTCAAATTCCAATTTTTTCTCAAACCCCTGGGCCACACCCTGCACCATGTTGGCGACGAGCGAACGCGCAAGACCCCAGAACGCCCCGACTTTGCGCGACGTTCCCACGGGCACTATTTCTGCCTGCCTTTCTCCAATAGTGATACCGACCTCGGGCGGCAGGGCGCGTACCAGAGTTCCTTTGGGTCCTGTCACCGTAACCACGCGTCCTGCTACATACACGCGCACGCCGGACGGGATGATAATCGGTTGTTTGCCTATTCTGCTCATAGTATTACCAGATTTCAGCGATCAGTTCCCCGCCGACTTTTTGTTTTCTGGCTTCACTCCCGCTCATCACTCCCTTGGGGGTCGTCAAAATGTATATACCGCCGTGGGGTGCGCGTCGCAGTGCGCGGTACGGCAGATACCGCCGTAGCCCCGGCGTGGAAAGCAGTTTTACTCCCCGTATCGCGGGCGTATTTTTCCCGCCGCGCAGGGTAACTTCCAATATTTTTCGCACACGTTTGCCCTTGCGATCGGTTCCGGCGATAAATCCCCCGCGCTCAAGCGCTTTGGCGATTTCCTGTTTCAGCTGGGAATACGGCATCAGCACCGTGTCGTGACCGGCAGTTTGGGCATTTTTGATGCGGATGAGCATGTCTGCAATGGTGTCCATATGTTTTTTACCAGCTGGATTTCCTTATGCCCGGTATTTCTCCGCGGTTGGCAAGCTCGCGAAAGCAAATCCTGCACAGATCAAAGTCACGCATAAACGCGCGTTTGCGGCCGCACCGAAAACAGCGCCGGACGATCCGGGAGGAGAATTTTGGCTTCTTTGCCGCGCGTGCGATGACTGATTGCTTTGCCATACAGGTGTTATGCAGTATTTGTTTCTAGAGGAAATCCTATCAGTTTCAGGAGGGCGACACCATGTTCGCGGCGTTTGGCCGTGGTCACCACAGTAACCTCCATACCGAACAGCATCCGGTAATCCTCGCCTATCATCTCTGGGAATACGATATGTTCCCTCACGCCGATCGTCAAATTGCCCCGGTCGTCAAAAGCGCTCTGCTTGAGGCCGCGGAAATCGCGCGTGCGGGGCAGGCCAATATTGACCAGGCGGGACAAAAAGTCGTACATGCGCCGCCCGCGCAACGTCACCTGGTATCCGATAACCTGTCCCTTGCGCGTCTTGAAAGCAGCAATGGCCTTTTTCGCGGAACGGGGCGCCGGCTTCTGCCCCGTGATGAGCCCGAGGAATTTTCTGATTTCCGCCTGATCCTTTTCATCACGTATCTTTCCGACACCGATATGCACAACGGCTTTTTCAATGCGCGGAATCGCCATCACATTTTTCAACGCAAATTCTTTCCGCAGAGCGGGCAGTACCTCCTTTCGGTATTTTTCCTGCAAATCCATAATTGCCATATCGTATGATTACCCTATCGTCGTGCTGCCGCATTTTTTACAGATGCGGCGCTTGGCTCCCCCCTCCTGGTACCGCACGCCCGTACGCGTCGGTTTGCCGCATTTGCCGCACACCAAGGCCGCGCGCGATATCGGAAACGGCATCGGCACCTGCACCAGCTCTCCTTTCTGGCCCTGGCGCCGCGGACGCACATGCTTTTTCTTGACATTGATGCCGTCAGCTACAATACGCCCCTCCTTGGGAAATGCCGCAAGCACGGTACCCGACTTGCCGCGGTCCGTACCGGTTATCATTGTTATTTTGTCTCCTTTTCTGAAGTGCATAGCGGGTTGTAATTACAGTACGTCCTGCGCCAGTGATACGATTTTGGTATACCCGCGGTCTCTCAATTCGCGGGCCACGGGTCCGAAAATGCGCCCTCCCTTAGGCTCGGTACCGTCCAGGATCACCGCCGCATTTTCATCAAAACGTATGTATGAGCCGTCCGGCCGGCGGAACGGCGCCCGCTGTCGCACAATGACGGCTCTTACCACATCTTTTTTCTTGATCTGTTTCCGCGGCTCAGCAATTTTTACCGATGCCACCACCACATCCCCCAGCGCCGCATACCGGCGCCTGCTTCCGCCCAATATCTTAAACACCTGGAGAAGCTTCCCTCCGGAGTTGTCCGCAACTTTCAGCATGGATCGTGGCTGTATCATAGAAATTATTCACCAACTTCAGCGCTACCCGCTTCCTCCTCTGTCGCCGTACGCTTGATCAGTCCGGCAATAACCCATCGTTTTTGTTTGGACAATGGCCGCGTTTCCTGAATCCACACTACGTCGCCGATGCGGGATTCATTCTGCTCATCGTGTGCTTTAAACTTTCGGGACGCGCGGTAATACTTTTCGTACGTAGGGTGCTTTTTCAGCGCGCCTACCCGCACTACGGCGGTTTTGGTCATTTTATTTGAAATCACGACTCCTTTGAGTTTGCGCATACGGATAGGTCAGTTATTTTTCTGCCAAAATCGTCAAAACCCGTGCGACATCTTTGCGGACTGCCAACAGTTCGCGTACGTTTTTTACTTTCTTTTCATGCATCAGCGACCGCAATATTAAAACCTTCTGCCGCTTTTCAGCGAGCAGTGCCCCCAGCTCTTCTTTTGATTTTTGCCGCATTTCAATGGTTTTCATATCTCCGCGTTACTTCTCAACAAAGCGCGTTTTAACCGGCAGTTTATGCGCGGCAAGCCGCATAGCCTCTGCTGCGTCTGCGCGCGGCACGCCGTCCATCTCAAACAAAACCCTGCCCGGACGCACGGGCGCCACATAATGATCCACCGCACCCTTGCCGCCGCCCAGCGTCACTTCCGGGGGCTTGCGCGTCACCGGCTTATCGGGAAAAATCCTGATCCATATTTTACCGCCGCGCTGGATGTAGCGCGTCATGGCGCGGCGCGATGCCTCAATCTGGCGCGCCGTAATCCAGGCGCCCTCCATCGCTTTCAGCCCGTACGCCCCAAACGCCAGTTCCGTGCCGCGCGTCTCCACGCCGGTTCCGGTGCGCTTGTGCCATTTTCTGTGTTTTACTTTTTTGGGCTGCAACATAAAAGAAAATGCCAGTGCCGGTTACTGGCTGTGGGTCTTCAAGGTTTTTGCATCGGCAAAAACCTCCCCCTTATAGATCCATACCTTTACGCCGATCGTGCCATATGTGGTAAATGCCGTCTTTTCGGCATAATCAATGTCCGCACGGATGGTCTGCAGGGGAATGCGCCCTTTCTTCCCCCATTCGTAGCGCGCCATTTCCGCTCCGTCAAGCCGCCCTTTGAGCGAGATTTTAACGCCTTTTACTTCCCTGGCAACCGCAATTTTTTCCAGAGCAGTACGCAGGACGCGGCGAAACGGGAGACGTTTTTCAATGTCGTCGGCAATCATCTGCGCGGCAATCGCGGCGTGTGTCTCGGGAGCGCGCACTTCTTCAATGGTGAGTTTCAATTCCCGTTTTTTGCCGCTCTCTATCTGCCGGTTTTTGTCCCGCCACGGACGGCGGTCAGACAGACGCGCGAGAAAACGTTCAATGTCGGTTTTGAGTTTGGTCGCTCCTTCGCCGCCCCGGCCGATCAGAATGCCGGGACGCGCGGTCTTGAGGATGACGTGCAGGGAATTGGGCGAGCGCTCAATTTCTACGCGCTCAATATGGCTGGCCCGCAACTTCCGCTCCAGCCACGCGCGCAAAAAGGTGTCCTCCCGCAGGTATTCGGAAAAACGGCGCGCGTTAAACCAGCGCGATTTCCAGGTCGTCAGTTGGTTGATGCGAAAAATATAGGGATGAACGCGATGGGTCATATGGCTTTTCTTTGAAAAATGCGGGGCATAAATCCTGACGTTTTTTTCTTGGGGCGCGGTTTTTCCGTAACACTTCCCTTACCCGTCTTTCCGCCGCCGCGCAGGTCTTCTGCCGTGGCTGTACGGACAGCCGGACTGCCGGTCTTCCTGCCGCGCATGGGGGACGGCGCAGATGCGGTCTCAAGGATCAGCGAAATGTGGCTGGCGCGCCTGCGAATGGGCGCCGCGCGGCCAAATGCGCGCGCACGAAAGCGGCTGGAAACCGGACCTGCATCAACGCGCACGTCCTTTACTCTCATATGCTGGTTTTCAACATGAAAATTGTGCCGCGCGTTTGCGATGGCCGAGCGCAGGAGTTTGAGCAGTATGGGCGCCGAGCGCTTGGTGTGCACCGCAAGCTCGCGTTCCGCGCTTTTCACGTCCATGCCCTTGACCAATGCCGCCAACAGCCGCACTTTGCGCGGTGCTACACCCAGATGCCGTAATGTCACTTTCATTTCCATAGCAAAAAATTATTTCTTGACGGGTTCCTTTGCCGCGGCTGCTTTTTCTTTTTCCGCATCAGCCGCTTTCTGTTCCATTTCCTTTTGCATGCGCCCGCCGTGACGGATAAATTTGCGCGTCGGCGCAAATTCTCCCAGATGATGCCCTACCATATCTTCCATGATCCGCACTTCAATAAAGATCTTGCCATTGTGCACGGCAAATAAAAACCCGATCATATCCGGCGTAATGGTGGATGCGCGCGCCCACGTTTTGATCGCTGACTTTGAACCCGAGGAAGTACGGGACATATGTTTCAGGATGCTGGGGTGGACGTAGGGTCCTTTTTTGAGTGATCGTGGCATAGGAAAAACTATTTCTGCCGCCGGGAAAGGATAAAGCGGTTTGATTTCTTTTTGCGCTTGCGCGTTTTGACGCCGCGCGCGGGCTTGCCCCACGGAGTAGCAGGACCGCGCCTCCGGCCGATGAGGGATCGCCCCTCGCCGCCGCCATGCGGATGGTCTACCGGATTCATGGCTGTTCCTCGCACTGTGGGACGGATGCCCATGTGCCGCGCCCTGCCTGCCTTGCCGATGGTCATGAACATGCGTTCCGGATTGGAGGTGGCGCCTATGGATGCCCAGTTCTCCGAACGTACCATTCTTACCTCTTTTGACGGAAGTTGCAAGTGCGTATAGCCCCCTTCTTGGGCCAATACTACAGCTCCTGCGCCAGCGGAACGCACAAGTACCGCCCCCCTGCCGCGCTCCAATTCCACGTTGTATACCATGGTGCCGACGGGTATCTTGCCAAGCGGCAGACGGTTGCCGATTTCCACCGGTGCAGTAACGGAAGTAATCACTTCCCGACCGCGGGCAAGACCCTGGGGCGCCAGCACATACCGGCGCTCGCCGTCGCAGTAGAGCACGAGGGCGATAAAGCCGCTCCGGTTTGGGTCGTATTCAATGGATTCTATCCGCCCCGGAATATCCTTTTTGTCGTAATGAAAATCAACGTCGCGCCACAAACGTTTTGCCCCGCCTCCTTTGTGGCGCACGGTGATGCGGCCGGCGCTGTTGCGGCCTACACTGCGATGCCGCCCGCTGGTCAGGGGTTTGTAGGGCTGCACTCCGGTGAGCAGACGCCGCCATTCAATGAATTCTGCCTGACGGCGGCCCGGTGATGTCGGTGAGGATTTTTTCATACTATTGCAAATCTATGGTCTGTCCTTTTTTGACCGTGACCACGGCTTTTTTCAATCCCGGCTTCCATCCGATGATCCGTCCCCGCCGGCGTTCTTTTCCGGGTCTGTGGAGCATGCGCACCGATACCACCGTTACCCCAAAACGGCGGCTGACCGCGCGGGCAATGCTGGGTTTATTCACGCCCTCGGATACGGCAAATACATACTGCCCGCGGGCCGCGGCATTGCTGGTTTTTTCCGTCATCAGGGGCGCAAAAAACCGGTCTGCCGCGTGAATAGGTGCGAGCGGCTTGCTAGATGTTTCAACAGACGCTGTGGCTTCTGCCGTACGTTTTTTTTCGGCTGGCTTTTCAGCCGCTTTTTCTTCCTTTTGTAAAATTTTTTTCCAGAATGCCATAAGATTATTTCAGTGCCTCAAGGGCGCTTTTCGGAAACAGAATATAGCGATACTGCAACGCGGTATGGACATTCAGATTGCGCGCGTCTTCCACGCCCGCATACGGCAAGTTGCGCAGTGCGCGGCGGGCGGATGCGTCCTTGCCCGGCAGAAGCACCAGCACCCCGTTGCCTTTTTCAATGTTGCTGAATTCCGTACGGCCTGAAAATTTTCTAAACATGGCCGAGGCGGCTTTGGTCTTGGCATCGGGAAACTTCAGATCATCCATTACCAAAATCTCGTGGTCGCGGACCTTGGCTGACAAGACAGACCACAGCGCGCGGCGCGCCATTTTTTTGTTTATCTTTTTTGCATAATTCTTGTCGGCTCTCGGCCCATGCGTCACCCCGCCGCCCTTCCAGATGGGCGAGCGTATGGATCCGTGTCGCGCTCTGCCCGTGCCTTTCTGCCGCCACGGCTTTTTGCCGCCGCCGCGCACCTCGCCCCGCGTCTTTGCCTGCGCCGTCCCCCGGCGCCGATTGGCCGCGTAACTTACGGCTACCTGATGCACCAGATCAGCATTCCACTTCACGCCAAACACGCCGGCGGGCAGTTCCATCGCGCCAGTTTCCTCTCCTTGCTGGTTGTAGACCTTGACTTGCATAATTGATGCTCTTTCCTTTCCACAAAAGTCAGTTCTGTCGCATGTTAAATGGCACTGATCCAATAGAATCTATCTCATTTATCAGTTTATCAATTTTCATTTTCAAAAAAGCGCGATCACAAATCCTATGTTGAGATGTTATTGTCCTTCTTCCAGTGGGTCTTGGTAAACCACTACCTTCACTTCTTACCCATGTTGCTGGTCCAGTAATTGATGATGTAGGCCTCATCACGTGATCTGGGATACGGCGTCCTTGATCTGCTGGCCAGCATGCTTGTTCTTCTATTTTTCCTACCAAGTCATGGTATTCCTCTATAAATTCTTCCCCAACCGAATCACGATCGGGAAGATTCCCCCCCAACAAGAAAAGTGATGTTCTTAATTTTGGCAACACATTTTCCATAAGATCGTCCTACAGGGATCGGATCCCTGTATGCTATCCTCTGATTTCAAGAAGCGTTCCTCTCCTGCCGGGTACTGCGCCTTTGACCGCCAATATATGGTGCTCACTGTCCACTTTTGCGACTTTCAGATTCAAAACCGTAACGCGCTCGCCTCCCATGCGGCCCGCCATCCTAATGCCTTTTGCGACGCGGCCTCCGGCGCGCCCGCCGCCTCCGCCGATGGAACCCGGCTCGCGGTGCGCGTGCTTGGTGCCGTGGGTTTTCGGCGCTCCGTGAAATCCGTGGCGCTTCACCACACCCTGAAATCCCTTCGCTTTTGAAATCCCGCTCACCTTTACTGCGTCTCCCTCCTGAAATGCGCCTACCTCTACGGTATCCCCCCTCTGCGCACTATTTTCCTGCACGCGGAATTCTCGGACAAAACGGAACGAGCCCAGATCGCCAAACTGCCCGCGCTGGGGTTTTGCAATACGTTTTTCCTTGCGCGTACCCGCGCCGACTTGCACGGCGGCATATCCGTCTTTTTCAGGCGTCTTGATACCTGTGACGATATTCGGCGTCGCGCGCACCAACGTCACCGGTACTACCCGGCCTTGGGCGTCAAACATCTGACTCATGCCTATTTTTTCTCCCAATATGAATTTCATATGTCGCGCGAAATCTTCCAACAAAAAAGCCGGTTCCCCGGCCGCAATGGTAGGTACGAGGGAATATCGCGCTTTTCAGGATAGTAAAAGATGCTTCATCAGATAGCGAGTGATGGGATGAATCACTCAATCCTGTCCTGCGTGCCGATGTACCGGCCAGCGGAACAGACATGAGGTATTCAATTCCGGCTAAAACATCTTGATTTCAATGTCCACGCCCGCGGGCAGGGACAGGTTGGTCAGCGCGTCAATCAGTTTGGCATTGGGATCCATGATGTCAATCAGGCGTTTGTGCACCCGCATCTCATACTGCTCGCGGGCGTTCTTATGCACAAAACTGGAGCGGTTTACCGTGTATTTCCGTATCTCGGTCGGCAAGGGAACGGGCCCTACCACTTCCGCGCCATTGCGCAATGCCGTGTCCACGATCTGCCGCACAGACATATCAATGATCTTGGAGTCGTACGCCCGCACGCGGATACGGAGGCGCGGTACTGCCGGAACATCTGTCTTTTTTGCTGTTGCTGTTTTGGTAGCCATGGGGGAGAAAGAGCTTTCGCACAAGAAAAAGCGAACGCTTCACCTATTGCTTACGCGCACATCATCATTGGTGAAAAACGTCCGCTTTCATGCTTATTTTGAAATTTTCGCCACCACGCCCGCACCCACGGTCTTGCCTCCCTCGCGGATGGCAAAGCGCTGTTTCTCTTCAAGCGCGACCGGCTGGATCAGCTTGACGGTAAAGGTAATCGTATCTCCCGGCATTACCATCTCGGTACCCGCAGGCAGGGTCACCTCTCCCGTCACATCTGTCGTGCGGATATAAAATTGCGGCTTGTAGCCCGCGAAAAACGGGGTGTGGCGGCCTCCTTCTTCTTTGGTCAGAATATATACTTCAGCGTCAAAATCGGTGTGCGGAGTGACACTGCCCGGCTTGGCAATCACCTGTCCGCGCTCAATGTCTTCTTTCTTGAGGCCGCGGAGCAGGATGCCCGCGTTGTCTCCGGCAATGCCCTCATCCAGGGACTTGTTAAACATCTCAATGCCCGTGATCGTGGTCTTGGCCGTGTCCTTCAAACCGATGATCTCAATCTCATCGTTTACTTTCACGCGTCCGCGCTCCACGCGGCCGGTCACCACCGTGCCGCGGCCTTCAATGGAAAACACGTCTTCCACCGGCATCAGGAATGGGCGGTCCACATCGCGCACCGGCTCCGGCACAAAGGTATCCAGCGCATCAGCAAGTTCCAAAATCTTCTTTACCCATTCGTCATCAACCGATGTCGCGTTGAGGGCTTTAAGGGCGGATCCGCGGATGATCGGCGTGGTGTCCCCGGGAAATTCATATTTTTTCAGCAATTCGCGCACTTCTTGCTCTACCAAATCAATCAACTCCGGGTCATCTACCATGTCTACCTTGTTGAGGAATACGACAATCGCAGGCACGCCCACCTGGCGGGCGAGCAGGATGTGCTCACGTGTCTGGGGCATGGGGCCGTCTGTGGCGGATACGACGAGAATGGCGCCATCCATCTGGGCGGCGCCCGTGATCATGTTCTTGATGTAGTCCGCGTGTCCCGGAGCGTCAATGTGCGCATAGTGGCGCTTTTCGGTCTCGTACTCCGAGTGGTGGAGCGCAATCGTAATACCGCGCGCTTTTTCTTCGGGCGCGTTATCAATCTGATCTACTGATTCCACGCGCGAGGGCAATCCCTTCAGCGAGAGCGCCTTGGTGATCGCGGCGGTAAGCGTGGTCTTGCCGTGGTCAACGTGACCGATGGTGCCTACGTTGATGTGCGGCTTGTTGCGCTCAAATTTTCCTGCTGCCATAGTGAATAATTAATGGGTTTAAATAAAATTAGCGAGTGTAAAACACGTACATATCATGGTAACGCATTTGCGTTTTGCCGTCAATATGCCCTATAGGGGCAGGTCTTCCAGGCGGATTTCGTCAAGTCGGGGACGTGGCGCCATGCCGGTGCCGGGTGCTGGCTGTTCATCTGCGATAAACTCGGTCTCCGGCGCATCGGCCATCTGCCACTCGTCCTGCCGCTGGGGCAGGGTGATGGTCTCTTCGCTCGCCGGATGCAGAGCAGTAGAACTGCCGCCTTTCCCTCGCGGAGACGTGGCCATCCTCTCATAGTCGCTAAAGGACATGACAACCATGGCCGGCTCGCCGTCCTGGAGAATGACGAATTTCTCCCCCCGACCGATAACAAATTTTTGTATCTTTGCAAAATCCATAAAAACCTATTGGACACCCATGAATACCCAAAAGCGTATCAGACCCCCGTCCCCCCATCAATCTTGACAACTTATATATTGCGTGATATTTGAAGTTCCGCTTCAAACACCCGACATTCAGCCCCTCATTGCATGAACCGCCCATCAGGCGGATTTTTCATTTC
>ERZ1292623.830-Hain-H51-01um-R1-830-length-31514-cov-42_pt1 | contig 25817 bp, 26 predicted proteins | sample MGYA00564398_ERZ1292623 | MGnify/ENA primary metagenome ERZ1292623 (study PRJEB36523, sample SAMEA6512633) | groundwater metagenome | collected 2019-01-07 | study: AquaDiva: Metagenomics assemblies of 32 groundwater samples | reverse complement strand
GCGGCGCATGCGCCGCGGACGGGTACGGGGGAAACGACCGGGAAACGAGCGGGTGTTCATGCGCAATCTGACTGAATCGGGTTCAGCGTTGAGTGTAGTCTATCGAGACACCAGCGCGTACAGCACGAACAACGCCAGTGGCAGCACCAGCAGCAAACCACCCACGCACAGGCGCAACGGGTAGGTACCCTCGACCCGATACCGCAGGCCATAGGGAATAGCCGCGAGCGGGCCGGTGAGCAGCAGCGCCGCGGCCCACCACCATTGTCGACGACCCAGCGCCGTGAGCAGCGCCACCAGCGCTCCGATCCAGGCCATCGCCAGGCCCGCGGCCGTCAAGCCCGTGAGCAATACCACGGTCCAGTCGTAACCCAGCCACTCCAGGAAACGTCGGATATCCAGTGTCATCATGGGTGAAAATAAAAGGGCCCGGTGATGCCGGGCCCCGTGGATCGGTTCTCGTCCGATTACTTGGCCTTCTTGGGCTTGGCCTTCTTCGCCGGTTTGGCCTTTTTCTTCGGCGCGGCCTTCTTGACGGGTTTCTTCTTCGCTTTGGCCGCCGGTTTCTTCACCGGCTTTTTGGCGACCGGTTTCTTGGCCGCGGGCTTGGCCGGAGCCTTGGCTACCGGTTTGGCCACGGGTTTGGCGGCCACCGGCTTCGGCGCTGCCTTGCCCGCCCTGGCCGGGCGGGCGGCTTTCGCGGCCGCGACCTTGGCGGCCTGACCGGCTTCGATCTTGCTCATGACCGAGGCCAACGGACGGATCTGCGCCTCGATGATGTCAACGACATTGCGGAAGATATCGGCGATGGCGCCGACGCCCTTGGCGGTGCGCAGCTTGCCCTGTGCGCGATAGTAGGAAATGAGCGGCGCGGTTTGCAGTTCGTACACGTTCAGGCGCTTGCGAACCGTATCCTCGTTATCATCCGAGCGATGTTGCAGTCCGGACCCGCACTTGTCGCACTTGCCGGGGCTCTTCGGTGGCGTGAAGTAGATATTGTAGATAGCGCCGCAGCCGGTGTTGCCACAGCTGCGCCGCCCGGTCAGGCGTTTCATCAACACTTGGCTGTCGACGTCGACCAGCAGCGCCAATTGCAGCGGCTGGCCGAGGCGCGCGAGCATGGAATCGAGCGACTGCGCCTGCGGGATGTTGCGTGGGAACCCGTCCAGGATGAATCCGCTCTTCGCGTCCGGTTTGGCCAGCCGGTTCTGGATCATGCCCAGCACGATCTCATCCGAGACCAGCTGGCCGGAGTCCATGGCCGCCCTGGCCTTCTTGCCAAGCTCGCTGCCCGCCGCAACCTCGGCGCGCAGCAGATCGCCGGTCGACATCTGCGGGATGCGATACTTTTCGACGAGCAGTTTGGCCTGCGTTCCCTTGCCGGATCCCGGCGCTCCCAGTAGCACAATACGCATGGTTTTTTTCTCGCTCTGTTATTTGGAGTTGGTGGTACGTCCCTGTACACGTTCCTAGTGGTGGTCCGGGCGTTAGCCAAGACCGCCACTAAACTACCGGCAGACCCGCTCCCCGTCAACGTTTCCAAGCAATTGAAATCAGCGGGTTTTGCACCTCCAGGCCCGGGCTGTACCGGCCCAGACCCGGCTTTTCCCGCTGTTCTGCTAGAATCGCCGCCCCGCAACCGCCCCGCGGACGCGAACCGCCCAAGCATGCCCAAAGAGCGCAATCCGAACCTCTCCGAGACTGAAATCTGGATCGTGCAGAGCACGATCAAGGAGCGCTACGGCGAGGACCGCCCGACCGAGGTCATCGACAGCGAAATCCGGCTGAACCCGGACGACCGCACCCCGACCCCCTGCCAGGGCATCTTCTGGAACGACGGCAAGGGCTGCCATTTCGTGATCTTCAAGATCGCCGACGGCCGCTTCCGCACCCAGTTTTACTATCGCGGCTTCGAACAGTACGGCACCGGCCGTCTGGAGTACGACGACATCGGCGATTGCGTCGTCACCCTGCTGCAAGTGCAGTCCGACCACGAACGCAAACATGCCCAGCAGCGGGATGACGATAACGATCGCGGCCCCGGACCCGGCCAGCAACCAAAACCGGGCGCCGGACCCGACGAATCCTGGTATTACGAACCTGTCATTTGGGAGTGATTCATGTCTAAGCAGAAAAATGCCTTTTACGCCCAGTCGGGCGGTGTTACCGCTGTCATCAACGCCTCGGCCGCGGGCGTCATTGAAACCGCGCGCAAGCACAAGAACAAAATCGCCAAGGTGTACGCCGGCCGCAACGGCATCATCGGCGCGCTTACCGAGGATCTGATCGATACCAGCAAGGAATCGTCCACCGCCATCAAGGCGCTGCGCCACACGCCCTCGGGCGCGTTCGGCTCCTGCCGCTACAAACTCAAGAGCCTGGAGGCGAACAAGCGCGAGTACGACCGCCTGATCGAGGTGTTCAAGGCGCACAACATCGGCTACTTCTTTTACAACGGCGGCGGCGACTCGGCCGACACCTGCCTCAAGATCTCGCAGCTCTCGCAGACCATGGGCTATCCGATCCAGGCGATCCACATCCCCAAGACCGTGGACAACGACCTGCCGATCACCGACAACTGCCCGGGCTTCGGCTCGGTGGCCAAGTACATTGCGATCTCCACCCGCGAGGCCAGCTTCGACGTCGCCTCCATGGCCAAGACCTCGACCAAGGTGTTCATCCTCGAAGTGATGGGCCGGCACGCCGGCTGGATCGCCGCCGCCGGCGGCCTCGCCTCGACTCCGGACACGCAGATTCCGATCGTGATCCTGTTCCCCGAGGTCAGCTTCGACAGGGCCAAGTTCCTGGCCAAGGTCGACGAGAACGTGAAGAAATTCGGCTACTGCACCGTGGTGGTGTCGGAAGGCACGAAGAGCGCCGACGGCAAGTTCCTCGCCGACCAGGGCCTGCGCGACGCCTTCGGCCATGCACAGCTCGGCGGTGTCGCGCCGGTGGTCGCCTCCATCATCAAGGACGGCCTCGGCCTCAAGTACCACTGGGGCGTGGCGGACTATCTGCAGCGTGCCGCACGCCACATCGCCTCGAAGAGCGATGTCGATCAGGCCTACGCCATGGGCAAGGCCGCCGTCGATCTCGCCCTCAAGGGCAAGAACTCGATGATGCCGACCATCGTGCGCAAGAGCAGCAAACCCTACAAGTGGGTCGTGGGCGCGGCCGAGCTTTCCAAGGTCGCCAACGTCGAGAAAATGATGCCGGCCGACTTCATCACCGCCGACGGCTTCGGCATCACCGCCAAGTGCCGCACCTATCTGGAGCCGCTCATCAAGGGCGAGGACTACCCGCCCTACAAGGACGGCATGCCGCAGTACGTGCGTCTCAAGAACACCCCGGTCAAAAAGAAGCTGGGCGAGTTCAAACTGTAAATCCCCATGGCTTATCCACAGCCAGCGGGATCGGACCGGGCCGGGGGCGGCGGTGCCCCTGGCCTTTGTTTCCATCCGGACCCGCCAATGGCCGGGCGCGCTACTCGGCTATTGACGAAAGAAATACCTAATCAACCGATAAAATCCTTTTCCTTGCGTCAAACCCCAACGGGCGCAAGGATGCGCTCCCATGGAGGCGCCGGATGACGATCGACAGGGCGCGCGAACTGTTGCAGGTCCAGGCGGGTTTTGGCGGCTTCTACAACGCCAATTCCGCCAAACTGATCCTGGCGGAAGTAACCCGGGAACACGGACAAACGGCGGTGGACGCCCTCATCCGGGACCTGAACCTGGAAAGTATTTTTGGCTTCAAGCCCGGCACCCGCTTCGAGGGTGGCCTGGCGATCCGCGACGGCGCATAATCCGCCGCGCCACAAAATCAAAACAACCGGACCCATCCTTGTCTGCTAATTCCATTCTTCAAACTGAGCGCCGGCAACATCACCGGCCATCCAACCACCGGGAGGTAATTCATCATGTCAGATAATCTGTGGTTTGCGCTCGGCTGCGCCGCAGCCGCCATTGTCTACGGGGCCATTTCGATCCGCTGGATCCTTGCCCAACCCACCGGCAACGACCGCATGCGCGAAATCGCGGCGGCCATCCAGGAAGGCGCGTCGGCTTACCTGAGCCGCCAATACCGCACCATCGCCATCGTCGGCGTCGTGCTGTGCGCGCTCATCTGGTACTTCATTGACAAGACCGGCGCCCCCTACACCGCCGGTGGCTTCGTCATCGGCGCCGTGTTGTCGGCCCTGTCCGGCGTCATCGGCATGAACATCTCGGTGCGCGCCAACGTGCGCACCGCCGAAGCGGCGCGCAAAGGCCTGAACCCCGCGCTCAAGATCGCGTTCCGCGGCGGCGCCATCACCGGCATGCTGGTGGTCGGCCTGGGCCTGCTGGGCGTGGCCGGTTACTACGCCCTGTTGGTGAAATTCGTGCCAGGCATCGATCCGCTCAAGCCGCTGATTGGCCTGGCCTTCGGCGGTTCGCTGATTTCGATCTTCGCCCGTCTCGGCGGTGGCATCTTCACCAAGGGTGCAGACGTCGGCGCCGACCTGGTCGGCAAGGTCGAGGCCGGCATTCCCGAGGACGACCCGCGCAACCCGGCGGTGATCGCCGACAACGTCGGTGACAACGTCGGCGACTGCGCCGGCATGGCCGCCGACCTGTTCGAGACTTATGCGGTCACCATCATCGCCACCATGCTGCTCGGCGGCCTGTTGCTGAAAGCCGCCGGCCCGCAGGCCGTGATGTTCCCGCTGGTGCTCGGCGGTGTGTCCATCCTCGCCTCGATCGTCGGCACCTTCTTCGTGTGGGCCATCAAGGGCGGCAAGATCATGAACGCCCTGTACCGCGGCCTGTTCGTCGCCGGTGTGCTCGCTGCCATCGCCTTCTACTTCGTCACCACCCAGATGCTGGGTGAAACGGTGGTCGTGGACGGAAAGGCAATGCCGACGATGAACCTGTACTACACGGCCCTGATCGGTCTCGGTCTGACGGCCGCGCTGGTGTGGATCACCGAGTACTACACCGCCACCGAGTACAGCCCGGTCAGGAAGATCGCCGCGGCCTCCACCACCGGTCATGGCACCAACGTCATTGCCGGTCTCGGCGTGTCGATGAAATCCACGGCCGCCCCGGTGCTCGCGGTGTGTATCGCCATCTGGGGTTCGTACACCCTGGGCGGCCTGTACGGCATCGCCATCGCCGCCACCGCCATGCTCAGCATGACCGGCATCATCGTCGCGCTCGACGCCTACGGCCCGATCACCGACAACGCCGGTGGTATCGCCGAGATGGCCAACCTGCCGAAGAAGGTGCGCAGCGTCACCGACCCGCTCGACGCGGTCGGCAACACCACCAAGGCGGTGACCAAGGGCTACGCCATCGGCTCGGCCGGTCTCGCCGCGCTGGTGCTGTTCGCGGACTACACCCATGAGCTGAAACACGCCGGCAAACTGGTCGAGTTCTCGCTGTCCGATCCGGCCGTCATCATCGGCCTGTTCATCGGCGGTCTCGTGCCGTACCTGTTCGCGGCCATGGGCATGGAAGCGGTGGGTCGCGCGGCCGGCGCGGTCGTGGTCGAGGTCCGTCGCCAGTTCCGCCAGATCAAGGGCATCATGACCGGCAAGGCCAAGCCCGACTACAGCCGCGCCGTGGACATGCTCACCAAGGCCGCCATCAAGGAAATGATCATCCCGTCGCTGCTGCCGGTGATGGTGCCGATCGTGGTTGTGCTGGTCATGAACTGGGCCATGGGCCCGGGTGCCGGCACCCGTGCGCTCGGCGGCGTGCTGATGGGTTCGATCGTGACCGGCATCTTCGTGGCGATCTCCATGACCACCGGTGGTGGCGCGTGGGACAACGCCAAGAAATACATCGAGGAAGGCCATCACGGCGGCAAGGGTTCGGACGCCCACAAGGCGGCCGTTACCGGCGACACCGTCGGCGATCCGTACAAGGACACCGCCGGCCCGGCCATCAACCCGCTGATCAAGATCATCAACATCGTGGCGCTGCTGATCGTGCCACTGCTGTAAAAACAGCGTTTTGCATTACCCCAAGGGCCGGCGCAAGCCGGCCCTTTTTTCTTGCGTTGGAGACGGGATAAGGGCGGAGGAGCGACAAACCTCGCAGCGCCAGATCAGATGTCATTGGGGAATTTCATTGCAGGCTGGCACCAATGATAGCGACCATGTCATCGGAACTGATGCCCATGCGATTGCTCAATTTCGATTGCGCGCCATTGGCAACAAGTAGTTTGGCAATGTTCGGTTTTCGACTAATGATGGCATACATGAGCGCGGTATTTCCGTCATTATCCTGGGCATTGACCAAGCCCGGGTTGGTACTGATAAGCCCACGAACAATCTCTTCTGAACCTCGACTCGCGGCAATCATCAATGCATTTCGACCAAGTGGATAATACCTTGCTGAAATACGTGGATGCACACCAGGCTTAATGCGCGTACGCGCATTAGTATCCGCACCTCGAACCTGCAGCAGTTTGATAATACCGGGATGTCCTGATTCCACTGCTGCCAGGTACGGTGTTAGTCCATTGCGGTTTCTGGCCTCTACATCTGCGCCGGCATCCAGCAAGATTGTCACAAGATCGGTCCTTCCGTTCTCCACGGCTTGATGCAGCGGAGTCTTTCCCAGGTTAGTTTGTTGGTTGATTGTTCTGGCATTTGCCGAAAATTGCTTCGCAACCTCAGGATGGCCCGCTTTTACAGCGATCATAAGCGCTGTCTCGCCGCTAACTGACAAACGGGATTCGTCGGCGTGAAGCTGCATTAACAATCTGACACCATCAAGATTGCCAGCGTGAGCAAAATGCATCAATGGTGTCCAGCCCTTTATATCTCCACGATTGACGTCTGCCCCATGCGCGATCATCAATCGCACCAGCTCGCGATCCCCGGCTCCAATGGCAGTATTGAATGGTGTTGCCCGGTCAGGTCCAGACACGTTTGGATCCGCGCCTTTCTTGAGTAACAAGGCGCTCAGATCCCTGTACTTTTTCCAGACCGATATATTCAGTGCCGTATCTCCAAATGATGCAACCATGTTCGGATCTGCGCCATGGGAGAAGAAAATCATTGCAATTTCGGATGTCTTTGAGCTGTTCAGGTGCGAAATGACAACGGGCGTCCCGAAATGCGTATCTTGCAGGTTTGGATCTGCACCCATTTGCAACAGAAGCCTGACAGATCCTGGATTCTCAGCCGCCACGGCATTCAACAGTGCTATACCGAGGACCCTGTTGTAAGTGGCTCTGTCAGGATGTGATTGAGGTAACCTGACTATTGACTGTGAATATTTTTCAAGCAATAGCTGTAGTATGTCTGCGTCGTTGATGCCAGATGCAATCTGCAGCGGCGTCCCGCCATTGGCATCGTCAATATCGACACGCGCACCATGTCTAAGCAGCGCGGAGACCATCTTCTTGTCTGACTCTCTATTTCTGGCTGGAAGTCCTCCCCTGGTCTTAGTCATGGAAGCAATCCTGTGCAGGAGGTGACGAAGCGCGGTCCATCCTTCTGAATCCTGAAAATTCGGGTCTGCGCGGTACTTTAGGAGCAAATCAACGATCTCCGGCGCGCCCTTGTTGATGGCTCGAATAAGATACGTCTCACCATCTGTAGTGATACGTCCTTCAACCAACTTTAGGTTCGGGTCGGCACCATATCGCAATAACAGTTCTACGAATTCCTGGCCACGGACAAATATGGCTTCCGTTATCGGTGTCCGTCTTTCTCGATTTGAATTTGGCGTATCGATAGACCATACAAAAACATCAGGTTTGGCTCCCAGCTGAAGCAGCGTCTCAAGTGCCGGTAAATTCCTGGAATCGACTGCGTGCCACACCGGGGCTCTGTGAAAGAAGTTGTCCGGTTCATTCACATCGGCCCCATGCTTAACAAGCATTTTAATGATTTCAACATCATCCCTCCTAATAGCACTGCTAAGTGATCGATTTGTGGGGCGAACACCGGCATTTAACAAGGACCTTACACGGTCCAATTGTCCAAGACCGGCTGCTACATTGAGACGATGCTGGTCGGGGGCAATCTTGCTCAACTCGGTTAAAAGAAAGAATTCTCCTTTATGCCGCATGTTGTGATCCAAGGAAGCGTTCATCTCCAGAACACATGAGTTAAATGAATAGTCTGGTCTGATGATTTCCTTGCAACCTGCTTCTGCGATCAATAGCTTGACAATACTGTCTTTGCGACTTCTCACGGCGTCATTGTATGGAGAAAAACCATGATCATCCCTTATATTCGGGTTGGCCTTCGCTTTGATTAACAAACGCACAACCTCGATCGCATCCGCATCGACAGCGCGACGCATAGGCGTGCTGCCATGGTTATCTTGAATGTCCACCTTGGCGCCGTGCTGCAGCAGCACTTTTACCATCCCCACATCCTTCAGGCCGCTCGCAAGATGCAATGCTGTTGCCCCGTAGACATTCTGGAGATTGATGTCTGCTCCCCTTTCAATTAACAGAAGAACGGCGGCCGTCTTGCCGTTTTGAACTGCCCAATGCAATGGGGTATATCCTGATCGATCCTTCAAATTGATGTTATTTTTATTCTTGAGCATTTCTTTTAGTGCCTTCGTCTCACCGCGCATTGCCGCATCGTGTATCGGGGATCTTCCATCACTACGTGGCCGATTCACCGTGGATACATCAATCAATTTCACCAGTTGTGCCATAAACTCAGGCGATATATTCGGTATTGCCTCGGCCCTGCCACGGATCGTGGTTAGGTCAGATTGTGTGAGCTTTCTTAAATCGGCGCCGAGCTCGAATAATGTAAGCACCGAAGACAGCCCTGACTGAAAGAGCGCGGCCTTTAGTGGACTGCGTCCCCTGCGGTCTACTGTGTTTACCGAGAAGCCGTACCGCGCCAGCAGACGAATTGTCTCGCTGTCGCCATTTTCTGCGGCCAATGTCATCAAACTCCGACCGGACTGGTCATGGCGTGGGCTATCGATATTCTTCCTGAGCAGGATGGGTACGATCGAGGCACGTTTATGCTCGACAGCTACCCATAACGAATCCTGGCCTCTCGAATTCCGTACTGAATGATTTGCTCCATACCTGAGAAGCAATTCAAGAATTTCAGGATTTCCGACCTCCGCTGCAATGAGAATTGGGCTATCGTGTGTGTTGGAAATAGCATTGACATTCGCTTTTGCGCGCAGCAAGGCGGACACAAGTTTCAAATTCCTTCCTTTGACCGCCTGCATCAGGGGGGTGGATCCCATATCATCACCCACGTCAGGATTCGCACCCGCATGGAGAAGCATCTCGGCTACTCGAACATCCTCAACATTGAGCGCAAGACGTAGCGGAGTATCCATGCCTGGCAAGGTGTAATTCACATCGGCACCGATTGAAATCTGCTTCGCCACCTTCTGATGTTCTCTCAGATATATCGCCTGCATCAGATCTGTCCACTGTCTGTAACGCTCAAATCGCGACGTGGCTAGCAATTGGGTGACTGCCGTGCTCCTCAATGCACGCTCGGCGCTGACAGAAGGATTTATCGCTGAGACTACGAGACCCAACCCCAGCAGGAAAGCCGCAAGCTGTTTGCAGTCATCGTGGTAATAGAAAGAAGACTTTCTGGCCATTTATTTGCTCCCTGCGTACAACTTGGCTCTAACATCTGTGACCCGCCATGTGTGCTATTTTGCGGTCACCTGCGATGCCTGAAGTGTTAGTATGGTCCCTGAATGTGCCAATGAAAACTACCCATACTTTTTGCTAGAATCCGCCCCATGAAAATCTGCATCGTTTCCGACAGCCACGACCATCGCGACCGCCTGGCCGCCGCGGTCACCGAGGCGAAGGCGCTCGGCGCCGAGGCGGTCATCCACTGCGGCGATCTGGTGGCGCCATCCACCCTGCACGCCATCCAGCCGCTGAGGCTGCCGATTCACCTGGTGCATGGCAACAACACCGGCGACCTGTTTCACCTCTGCCGGCTGGCGGCCAAACCGGACAGTCGTGTGCACTATTACGGGCAGGACGGCGCCTTCACGCTGGCCGGCCGCCGGATCTTTCTCGTTCATTACCCGCACTACGCCAAGGCCATGGCCCTGACCGGCGATTACGACCTGGTCTGCAACGGCCACGAACACAAGGCCGTGATCGAAACCATCCGCGGCATCAAGAACACGGACACCCTGCGCGTCGATCCCGGCACGGTCGGCGGCGTCAGCCGGACGCCGACGTATGTGCTCGGCGATCTGGTGCGTATGCAGTTTGAAATCCGCCCGGTGCCGGAGCAGCCGCTCGCCAGCGAACGCCGTTCCACCGGTAGCGGCTGAATTCCCTCACGGGCCACATGGCCGCCGCCCGCTCCCCGCGTACCCGCTCAGCCTGGCTGGCGCTGTTGCTTGCGATCCCTCCCATGCTGGCAATGCTTTATGTCGGACGCTGGCGACGGGCGCTGGGCTACCTGACCGTCTTTCTCCTGATGTTCGCGGCCTATCTGGGTGGCGGTTTTGCCGGCTTGCCGGTGTTTACGCTCGATTTTTCCTTCACCGTGGGCTGTGTCGTCATCACACTCCTGGGCATGGGCGATGCCTGGCGTATCGCTCGCGGGCAACGCGAGCGGTTCGATGGCGGCTGGTACTCATGCTGGCCATTCCTGCTCGGCCTACCACTCGTGCTGATTACCGTCACCTTCCTCACATTCACTTATCTGGTCGGACCATTCCGTATTCCAGCGACCTCGATGGAACCGACCCTGCTGCGCGGCGACTTCCTGCTGGCCTGGAAGTGGCCGTACCGCAACTATGGCACGTACGGCATACCGATCACGAGCGACCTGCAACCCGACCCGGCGGCCCTGCCCGCGCGCGGGGACATCGTACTGTTCCGCTTCACCGGCGATCCGGGAATCGTCTACATCAAGCGCGTGATCGGCCTGCCCGGCGACCGCGTGGTCATCGACCGCGGCGTGCTCACGGTCAATGCCCAGGCGGCGAGTCGCCGGCCGACGGGGAAACACCTGCATGACGTCGAGATCCACGAGGAAACGCTGGACGGGCGCCGCTACCACGTCCTCGGCGGGTCAGCGCAGCGTGGGGTCAGCGTATCCATGACCGTGCCGCCGGGGCATTACTTTGTGCTGGGCGACAACCGCAACGCCAGCAACGACAGCCGCCACTGGGGATTCCTGCCGCAAACCCACCTGGTCGGACGACCGCTGTGGATCTGGTGGAGCGTGGGCGAAGACGGGCGCGTGCGCCGCGACCGCCTGGGAATGCCGGTGCGCTGAAACCATTTGTTTGAAAAAACGCCGTCCATGGCGTTTTTCAACTCGCTTCGGCTCGGCACATGTCCGCGCCTCGCTCCGAAAATCAAACACTGGCGTGTTTGATTTTCGATACGACACATCCCTGTGGCGTCTAACAGTTCGTTTTCAGCGAACTGTTAGCCGTTGGCGACGGATGGGGAAGCGCCTATTTCCGGTTTGCTGCCGCAGCCACCGCCGGTGTCGCACACCAGCGACTCGGCCTTGAGGCCGAGTTTCGCGAGCAGCTCGCGGTCGCTATCGGCCGTCGGGTTGGGCGTGGTCAGCAGGCGCTCACCGTAGAAGATCGAATTGGCGCCGGCGAGGAAACACAGCGCCTGCAGATAATCGGGCATCTCCTGGCGCCCGGCGGAGAGACGCACGTAAGAAGCCGGCAACGTAATGCGCGCGACCGCAATGGTGCGCACGAATTCCAGCGGTTCCAGCCGCGGCACGTCATCCAAGGCCATCGGCGTGCCTTCGATCTTCACCAGCATGTTCAGCGGCACGCTCTCGGGCGGCGGATCGAGCGCCGCGAGTTCGGCCAGAAACGCGGCGCGGTCCTGCCGCGACTCACCCATGCCGAGAATGCCGCCGCAGCAAACCTTGAGGCCGGCGTTGCGTACCCGGCCCAGGGTCGCGAGCCGGTCGTCGTACGTGTGTGTGCTGACGATGCGGTCGTAGTGCTGCCGCGAGGTGTCGAGGTTATGGTTGTAGTAATCGAGCCCGGCGGTCTTGAGCTGTTCGGCCTGGCCGTCGCGCAGCTGGCCGAGGGTTGCGCAGGTTTCGAGACCGAGCGCCTTCACGGCACGCACCATCTCCAGAACCGGCTGCATGTCCTTGTCCTTCGGTCCGCGCCAGGCGGCGCCCATGCAAAAACGGGTCGCGCCCTTGGACTTGGCCGCACGCGCGGCGGTCAGTACTTCGTCGAGCCGCAGCAGCGATTCGCGCTCGACACCGGTGTGGTGACGGGCCGATTGCGAGCAATAACCGCAGTCCTCCGAACAACCGCCAGTCTTGATCGACAGCAGCGTGGAAAGCTGCACGGCATTAGGATCGAAATGCGCGCGGTGGACCGTTTGTGCCCGGTACAGCAGGTCGTTGAACGGCAGGGCAAACAGGGATTCGATTTCGTGGACGGCGGCGGACATGGGATCGGGACCGGAGTCAGGGCCCGTCACGCTAGGGCAGGCGTCCGTGCTTGTCAACCGCCGTGGCGGTATGCGGTTGACCTAAGTAGGTTGCTGAAAAACTCGTTATTCAGCAACCTGCGATGCGGCACAGGGATGTGCCGCGGCTCAGCGAGCTGAAAAAGTCCAGGAAGGACTTTTTCAGCATTCTGCCAGGTCAGGCGCGGGCGCTGTGGCTTTGTCCCTTGCCGTTGGCCATGGACCGCAGGCGCTCAAGATCGTGCAATTCGATGCGGCGACCCTGCACGCCGATCAGGCCGTCGTCCTGGAAGCGGGAAAACAACCGGCTGACGGTCTCGAGCGCCAGCCCCAGGTAATCGCCGATGTCCTGGCGCGACATGCTCAGCTGCAGCCGCTCCGCCGGCTGACCCAGCCGCGCCTGGCGGCGGGAGAACGACAGCAGGCAGGTGGCCAGGCGTTCCTCGGCGGTCATGCGCCCGAGCATCATCAGGTGCTGTTCCTCGTGCACGATCTCGCGGCTCATGACCTTGAACAACTGGTGCTGCAAGCCCGGAACCTGTGCGGCCAGGGTCTCCAGCGCCGGGAACGGGATCTCGCACACCTCGGTGGCTTCCAGCGCCTCGGCGCTGCACGGGTGTTCGTCGGCGTTGATGGCGTCGAAACCGAGCAGCTCGCCGGGTAGATAGAAACCGGTGACCTGCGCGCGGCCGTCTTCCATCAGGCCGGTGGTCTTCACGGCACCGCTCTTGATGGCAAACAGCGAGTGCAGCGGATCGCCGAAGCGATACAGCAGCTCGCCCTTCTTCAGCATCCGCCGCCGCTTGATGGCCTTGTCGAGCGCGCTGATGTCGCCTTCGTTCAGGCCGAGCGGCAGGCACAGTTCACTGAGGCTGCAATCCTTGCAGGCCGCCTTGATGGACGAAAGATTGATGACGTTGATCGCGCCTTTCTTGGGCATGAGTTCCGCTCCTCGTTGCCGTCCGGACGCTCGGTCAGGGCCGACCGTCCTTATAATTGACTCCACTGTAACCCCGCCCGGGGTATCTGCACAACGGAGGCAAGGCCATTTTCCGTTAAATGACGCGGGAAAAACGCTGCCCCTGGCGCTCGCGCAGGTAGCGGTCAAACACCATACAAATATTACGGATTAAGAACCGCCCCGGCGGCAACACCGTGATCCGCCGGGCATCGACCCGCACCAGACCGTCGGCGGCCAGCGCCGCCAACGCCTGCAGCTCGGCGGCGAAGTACTCTCCAAAAACGATGCCGTGCGCCTGCTCGATGGCCTGCACGTCCAGCGCGAAGTGGCAGATAAGCGCGACGATCACGTCGCGCCGCAGGCGATCGTCGTCCGACAACGCGATGCCCCGAAACACCGCCAGCCGCCTGGCATCGATGCGCGCATAATATTCATCTATCGTCTTCACGTTCTGGGCATACCCGGCGGTCACCCGGCCCGCGGCGTCGCGCCCCTGAATGGCGCCGATCGAGGTGATGCCCAGCCCGATCAGGTCGCAATCGGCATGGGTGGAATATCCCTGAAAGTTCCGGTAGAGCGTGCCCTGCGCTTGCGCCACGGCCAGCTCATCGTCCGGCCGGGCGAAGTGATCCATGCCGATGTACACGTAACCGGCGGCGATCAACATCTCGTTGGTGCGTTGCAGGATATCGAGCCTGGTCTGCGCACTCGGCAACTGCGACTCGTCGATCTGCCGCTGGGTCTTGAACATCTTGGGCAGGTGCGCGTAATTGAAGATCGACAGACGATCGGGGGCGGCGGCGATGACCGACGCCAGCGTGCGCGCAAAACTGTCCACCGTCTGCAGCGGCAGGCCGTAGATCAGGTCCATGTTCACCGACCGGAAGCCGAGGGCGCGCGCCTCGCCGAGCACGGCAAAGGTCAGTTCCGGGGATTGCAGCCGGTTCACCGCCTTCTGCACGGCGGGATCGAAGTCCTGCACGCCCATCGACAGCCGGTTGAACCCAAGCTCGCGCAACAGCGGCAATGTGCCGGCGCGTATCTCGCGCGGATCGACCTCGATCGAATACTGTCCGCCATCGTCGTCGCGCAGGCGAAAGTGCCGGCGGGTGGCGTCCATGACCGTGCGCATCTCATCGTGCGAAAGGAAGGTCGGCGTACCGCCGCCCCAGTGCAGCTGCTCGACGACGCGGGTCGCATCGATCAGCCCGCCCTGCAACTCGACCTCGCGAACCAGGTGTGACACGTAGGGCGCTGCGCGGGCGCGGTTTTTGGTGACAATCTTGTTGCAGGCGCAGTAGAAGCAGACCGTGTCGCAGAATGGCAGGTGCACATACAGCGACAACGGCCGCCGCCCGCGGTTGCTGTCCGCCAGTTGCCGACGGTAAGCCGCCTCGTCGTATTCGTCCGTGAACTGTACCGCCGTGGGATAGGAGGTATAGCGCGGCCCGGCCACATCGTAGCGGCGGATCAGTTCAGGATCGAAGACAATCGGTTCGGCCATGGGCAGTCAGCGGATTCACGCACATATTGTACCGTCGCGACAACCTGGCCGTGCGGGGAATTGCATTCCGCCGGAAAATCCCTGAACCTATGCGGTTCATGAGCGACGCCCGCAACGAGATTGAGAAAAAACTGCTGGATGCCCAGGAAGGTCGCCTGGACACCGAACAGTTCATGGAGGCACTGCTGGCGGCGCAGTTGTTCATGCCTGTCCACGATGGCAGCAGCGTCATGAATATCCAGCGCAGTGCCCACGCCCAGCCGTTGACGATCGAGGGCGAGGACGGCGGCAAGTCGCTGGTACTGTTCACCAGCCCGGACCGGGCGCGCACCTTCGTGCCCGACCATCCCGGCTACAGCGGCGGCATCCTGACCGACCTGCCGTGGATCTTCGAAAACCTGGGCGTCGGTTTCGGCATCCTGCTCAATCCCGGCCACAACATCGGCCTCGACATCGAGGCCGACACTGTCGCGCAGCTGTCCCAGCAGACGCATTGAACCAGGTCATGGCCAAACGCCCTTCACGTAGCACCAAACAATCGCGCGTTGCGCGCAACACAAAATCCGCTTCACCCGCCGCGCGCCTGCTGGAGCTCGGCGCCCTGCGCTGGGCGCTGTTCCTGTTCACCCTGTTCCTGATCGTGTTCGCCCCCGCGGCCGGCGCCAAGGCGGGCGCCAGCGGTTGGTCGGTATTCTCGACCATCGTCATGCCGGCACTGATGCCGCTGACGTTCATGGTATTGCTGCTCGACGCCCTGATGAGCACCGTGTTTCTCAGGGGCGGCCAACCGCCGGCCCGGCGCCCGCGCTACCGGCTCAGCCTCGCGCTCAACCTCGCGCTGGTCGTGGCGCTGGTCATCGCCTGGTATCCGTTCCTCTCGAAAGCGCTGTTCTGAAATCCACGAAGTCCCGGAACTCACATCCCTTTCATGAATTTTGCCGGGGGTTTACGGGCGCCGGGCACGTGCTTGCCCGACCACGCGATCATGGCCAGCAGCACGGATTTGAGATCGGCGCCCTTGGGCGTCAGTGAATAGGTGTAGCGCGGCGGATTGGTCTGGTAGGGCGCCTTGGTCACGAACTCGCCCGCCTCGAGCCGCTTGAGACGGTCGGCCAGGATGTTGGTCGGGATACCCTCCGGCGACTCGACGAATTCCCGATAGCGGCGTTTCCTCATAAACAGCAGGTCGCGCACGATCAGCAGGGTCCATTTGTCGCCGACCAGATCGAGAACATTGGCGATCGGGCACACCGACCGCTTGCACCCCCCACCGGTTTTCCGGGACTGTCGCTTGGCCACGGGCGAAGAATAGCAGTTCCCCTCCATACTTGCATTTCACAAGTGACTTGCTACAGTGCGCGCCTGTGACTTGTCTTTCGCAAGTTACAGGGCAGGAACCACTCACTCACGGAACCGGAGCAGACCGCTATGATCGAAAAAATAACGCCTGAACTTTTTTGGCTGGTGTTGACTGTACTCATGACCTCGCTGATGTGGGTGCCGTACATCCTCAACCGCATCGTCGAAAACGGACCACGCAACGCCCTGCTGGACCCGCAGGGACGCACCGAAACCCGGGTGCCGTGGGCCGACCGCATGATGCGCGCGCACCGCAACGCGGTCGAAAACCTGGTGATCTTCGCGCCACTGGTCCTCGTATTACACGCAATCGGGATCAGCACCTATGCCACGGCCACCGCCAGTGCAGTCTATTTTCTGGCGCGCGCGGCCCACTTTGTGATCTACACGCTTGGCATCCCCGTGCTCCGCACCCTCGCCTTCGCCGTCGGCTTTGCCGCCCAGATGGTGCTGGTGGCGGCCTTGTTCAAACTGGTTTGAATCCACTCCCGTTCAACAACCTCCAACCAACAGGATCTATCCATGACCATCTCCATGTACAAGGCTTCCGTTCCAGTGCTCATCCACATGCTCACCAATCTCACGGCGATTCTGGACAAGGCCGCGGCCCACGCCGAGGCAAGGAAGATCGACCCGGTGGTGCTGCTCAACGCCCGTCTCTATCCGGACATGTTCGCGCTGGTGCGACAGGTGCAAATTGCGTCCGATGTCACTAAGGGGTGCGCGGCCCGGCTGGCGGGACAGGAACCGCCCAGCTACGAGGACAAGGAAACCACCTTTCCCGAATTGAAGGCACGACTGGAAAAAACCATCGCCTTCCTGAAAACGTTCAAACCCGAACAGATCGACGGCACGGAGGATAAAGCAGTGCAACTCAAGGTCGGTGGCCAAACCCTGACGTTCAAGGGACTGCCGTACCTGCAACATTATGTGTTGCCCACTCTCTATTTCCACACCACCACGGCCTACGGCATCCTGCGGCACAACGGCGTCGAGATCGGCAAACGGGACTATCTGGGTAAATTCTGATTGCTCTCAAACCCCTCTGGCTCCCGCGTGAACACGGGAGCCAGAGGGGTATTTTTTCAGGACCGCCCGCTACACTCCGGCCATCAGCGCCGCGTGGACCTTTTCATCGGCAAGGCGTTGCACGAACCAGCGCAACGCCTTGCCGCGATCGGCCGTGCGCCAGGCCACGAACACCTGCTGCGGCGGGCGCGATTCCTCCACCGTCTTGATGATCAGCCGCCCGGCCTTGGCTTCGGCCTCTGCCATCGCCCTCGGCAGATAGCCGACGCCCAGCCCCGCCGCCTGCGCGGCCAGTTTGGCGCGCAGGCTCGGTACACTCAACACATCCTGTCCGGTCAGCAGGCCCGAGGTGCGCGGCGGCAGATGGCGGGAACTGTCGGCCACCGACACGGCACGGTGCTGCAACAACTCCGCCGAGGAAATCGGTTCCGACGCCACCGCCAACGGGTGCGACGGAGCGACCACAAACTGCCAGGTAACTTCGCCAAGCGGCTGCGTGGCGTAACCGCCGCCGCCCGGGCCTTCCGCCGGCACGCCGATGGCGAGGTCGCAACGCTGGCTCGCCAGCGCATCCCAGGTACCGCCGTAGACTTCGGCGGAGAGCCGCACGCGCGTGCCACAAACCTCGGTGCTATAGAAGTCGCTCACCAGCGGCAACAGTCGCTCGACGCCGATGAGATCGTCGACCGCAATACGCAGCTCGACCTCGTAACCGGTGGCCACGCGTTTTGCCCGGTTCTCCAGTTCGTCCGCCGCGCGCAGCAGCCGCCGTCCTTCCCGCAGCAACTCGCCTCCGGCGTCGGTCAGCTTCGCGCGATGACCGCTGCGGTCAAAGATCAGGATGCCGAGGTCTTCTTCCAGCTTCTGCACCGCGTAGGTCACGGCCGAGGGCGTACGGTGCAGCGCCTCCGCGCCGGCGGCGAAGCTGCCGTGCCGTTCGATGGCGTCGAGCACAATCAGTGAATCGAGGGTCAGGCGCATGCGGGAAATATTCAGGCTTCCGGGCCTGTATCGCAAGCGGCGCGTCGGGCTGATGGAGAAATGGTCAGCACCGCATAAAGCAAAAAGAAAGGGCGGCTGACGCCGCCCGGTAATGGTATGTAAACCAATCCCTCTACATCTTCTTATCTCTTGGGCTCCAGCGCCGCGATCCTTTTCTCCAGCGCCTCAAGCCGCTTCATGGCCTGGTTCACCTTCACGAAGTCGAAATAGCTCACGTTCCTGGCCGGCAGATTCCGGTCCGAGCCCCAGACGATCCACGAATCGTCGTAGTTGCGGACCTTCTGATACCCCATCTCCCGCAACACGGCGTAGGTCTGGGTGGAGCGCGTGCCGGTCTGGCAGTAGGCCACCACCTCTTTCTTGGGGTCCAGCTTCTGGTACAGCGCCTTGATTCCCGCCGCGTCCTTCAAGGCCATACCCTCGCGGTCTTTGACCGTCTTCTCGGCCAGTTTCTTCGCCGCCTCAGGGTCCTTCCAGGCAGACTCATAGGGGATGTTGACGTGGTTGGCGGCCGCGATATACCCGCCACGCAGCGCGCGGATGTCGTCGCCCGCGTACTCCTTCGCCGTCCGCGAATCGACGAATTGGACTTCCTTGTTCTGCAGGTTTTGCCTGACGTAGTCGGTCGTCGCGATGACGTCCATGCGCACCCTGGCGGTGAACTGCGCCGCCGGGAGTTTGCGTGGCTCGTTCGTCAAGGGGTGCTTGGCCTTCGTCCAGTCGTCAAAGCCGCCGTGGTAGACCTTGGCCTTTCCGGCCCCCAGGTACTCGAGGATCCAGAAAACCACGTCGGGCCCCGTGTCGCCCCTGTTGCCATAGACGATGATTTCGTTCTCGCGCGTGATGCCCGCCTCCCCCAGAATCTTCTCGAGCTTCTTCACCGGCAAGACGCGTGCATCCACGTCGCGGAGGACCACCTGCCCAGGCTTGTCGCCGAGGACCACGGCGCCCGGAATGAGCCCCTTCTTGTAATCCGCCGCCCCGCGGGCATCCACCAGCACGACGCCGGGCTTGTCCTTGTTCTTAAGAACGTAGTCCGTGTCCACGATCACGTGATGCGCGTAGGCCGTGCCGAACCCGCCGACGCCGAGCAGGCCCGCCAACCACCACGCGCCGCCGATCTTGCCTAGCCGCTTCGTATTCATGCTCCACCTCCTGTCGCTAGTTGTTATCGAGAAAACCGCCCGCCCCCGGTGTCCCCGGGAAACGAGGAAAAACCCCCCATCGGTGCCGTCGTGTCCGCGCCCTCGCGAAACTGCCGCACCAGCCGCAGGATCGGCTCGACCGGATAACGCCGTCGTCCGCCCGGGGTCCGGACACACGGCAGCTTTCCGGTTCGCACCCACCGACTGACGGTGTTGGGCACCACCCCGAACAGTTCCGCCACCTCTGCCCGTGTGAAATAATTTTTCTGCTGGCTCCCGGGCTCCATATGGATGTCGCCTCCGGCTCCTGACCCCCACGAAAATGGCGATACCGTACTCCCGTGCACCAAATGAGAGGGATAGTTAACTGTGATGCGAAATAGAAGGAAATGATGCGTTTGCATCATTTCACGACCTGCGCCGTTGCGGCAGTCTCTTGATTGGACGGGAAAGACCGGCGCCGCCGCGCGCGATCGACAGGATTAATCGGTCATTCATCCATCGCACTTTGTCGAGGCTATAGGGCGTGGCGCCCGACGACGTCCACCGTCCACACGCCATGCAGCCGCTCATCTCTTTAATAATCCCAAACCGAAATGGTGCCGCAACGCTCGCGCGCTGCCTGCGCGCCGCGCTCGCCTCGCGCTACCCCCGGTTCGAGGTGATCGTGGTGGACGACGCCTCCGCGGACGACTCGGTTGCGGTCATCCGCCGTTATCCCTGCCGCCTCGTGCGGCTCGAGCGCCACGGCGGCGCGGCGCGGGCGCGCAACGTGGGTGCCGCCTACGGCCGCGGGCAGATCCTGTTCTTCACCGACGCCGACTGCCTGCTCAAGGAAAACGCCCTGGCGCGCGCCGCCGACACGCTCGCGCGCGCCGGCCCCGGGGCCGTGGTCGGCGGCACCTATACCCGCGCGCCGGCCGACCGGCGGTTCTTCAGCCGCTTCCAGTCGGTGTTCATCCACTACGGCGAGACGCGCGGCACGAACCCGGACTATCTCGCCACGCACGCGCTCGCGATTCGCGCCGCGGACTTCCGCGCCAGCGGCGGCTTCCGCGAGGACTTCCTGCCGATCCTGGAGGACGTGGAGTTCAGCCATCGGCTGCGCCGCCACGGCCACCGGTTGGTGATGAACCCGGCCATCCGCGCGCGCCACGTGTTCAACTACTCGGCCGCGCGTTCGCTGCGCAACGCCTTCCGCAAGTCCATGTACTGGACCCTGTACTCACTGTGCCGACGCGATCTCCTTGCCGACTCCGGCACCGCGTCGCACGGGCTCAAGGCGAACGTGACCGCCTACGCCGCCGGCCTGGCGCTGCTGACGTTGGCGCTGTTCACCAACGAGCCACTCTGGGCCGCGGCGGCGGCCGCGGCGCTCGGCCTCAACTTGTATGCCAATCGCGGCCTGCTCGCCGCGTTTCACCGCGCGCGCGGGCTGCCGTTCGCGCTCGCCGCCGGTCTGTACTATCTGTTCGTCTACCCGTTGCCCGTGGGGGCCGGCGCCACCGCCGGCTTACTGCGCTACCCGCGGTGGATCGGGCCGCGCGGAGCACGCTGACGATGCACTCGCCGCTGCGCCACCTCGGCTCGATCCTGTGGAAGCGCCGGCCGATCCAGCTCACCTTCTTCGTCACCCGCAAGTGCAACGCGCGCTGTCCGTTCTGCTTCTACCTGGCGAGCGCGGCGCCGCCCGCGGCGCCCGCGCCGGAGCTGTCGCTGGCCGAGATCGAGCGGGTGGCACGCTCGCTCGGAAGCCTGCTGTGGCTCGCCTTCTCCGGCGGGGAGCCGACCCTGCGCCGGGATCTGCCGGAGATAAGCCGGATCTTCTACCAGCGCAACCGCCCGGCGATCCTGCTGCTGCCCACGAACGGCCTGCTGCCCGAACTCATCGCCGAGCAGACCGAACGTATCCTGCGCGCGTGCGAGAAAAGCGTGGTCGCGGTCAAGCTCTCGCTCGACGGCGTGGGCGAGGCGCACGATCTGCTGCGCGGCACGCCCGGCGGCTTTGCCAAGGTCATACAGACCTACGAGCGGCTCGCGCCGCTGCTCGCGCGCTACCCGAACTTCGAACTCGGCGTCAACACCGTCTTCTGCCGCGCCAACCAGGAGCGGATGGACGACATCGTGGATTTCGTCGCAGGCCTCAAACACGTGCGCGCGCACACCATCTCGCTGGTGCGCGGCGAACTCGCCGACGCCAGCCACAAGCAGGTGGACCTCGGCAAGTACCAGCGCATCGCGCAACGCCTCGGGGACGAGCTGCGCCGCGGCGTCGCGCCGGTCTACACCTTCCGCGGCGGGCGTCTCAAGGCCGCACAGGACATCGTGCAACGGCGGTTGATCCTGCGCACCGCGCGTTCGCGACAGCGGCTGATCGATTGTTACGCCGGACGGTTGAACCTCGTATTGAGCGAAACCGGCGAGGTATACCCGTGCGAGACGCGCATGCAGAGCCTCGGCAACGTGCGCGACCACGGCTACGACCTGCGCGCCGTCATGCGCTCGCCGCCGGCACGCGAAACCCTGGCCTCGATCGCGCGCCGCGAGTGCGCGTGCACGCACGAGTGCTACTTCATCACCAACATCCTCTTCAACCCGCGGCTCTACCCGGCGCTGGCGAAGGAATATCTGGCGTTGGCGCCCGCGGGGCGGGCGCAGCCCGACGCCGGTCGCGGTAACGCCGAAACAGCCCGCTCCGCATCCACAGCCAGAACAGGCTCTTGACGCCGACCGCGGCGGCGCGCAGGTCATTGAGGCTGCGCAGCCGCAGCAGCGCGCGCACCAGAAACTTGGGTCGTGAGTAGAAGCGGCGAAAGGCGAGCTGGCGCAGCTCGTGGATTTGCTCGCGCGTCATCGTGTACGGCACGAACGCCGTGCCCTGGTAGGTGTAGTCGCGCAGGTCGCGCGACGCCGCGCCATACTTCTCGATCTTGTCGTAGAGGTCGGTCCCGGGGAAGGGCGTGATGCAGTGGAAGTTGGCCAGATCGGGGTTGAGCTCAAGCGCGAACTCGATGGTCTTCAAGCCGTCCTCGTAGGTCTCGCCGGGGATGCCGAACAGGAACGGCATGCTCACGCGCAGACCGGCGCGCTTGGCCGCGCGCACGGCGGCGCGCGTGTCCTCGACCGTCGAGCCCTTGCGCAGGGCATTCAAGTTCTTCTGCACGCCGCTCTCGCCGCCGAGCAGGATCGCCCAGCAGCCGGCCTCCTTGAACGCGTGCAGCAGCCGCTCGTCCACCTGGTTGACGCAGGCCGAGGCGAACCAGGTGAAGTCGAGCCGGCGCCGCTTGATCTCGATCGCGATCTGCATCGCCCGGTCGTAGTCGGCCGCGAGCGTGTCATCCAGAATCTTGATCTCGCGGTAGCCGAGCGCCAGACAGTGCTCGATCTCGGCAAGCACGTTTTCGACCGAACGGAAGCGCACACCGCGCGTGCCGGCACGCCGTTTGCGGTCGATCTGGAAGCAGAACAGGCAGTTGCGATCGCAACCGCGCGCGGTCATGAGCACGGTGACGGGCAGGCGCCGGTAGGTGCCGGGCGGCGGGCGGTACGACCAGGGATCGTGCAGCAGATCGCGCGCCGGGAACGGCAATGCGTCCAGGTTCTCGATCAGTGGCCGCGGCGGGTTCTTGACGATCTCGTGGCCGCGCCGGAACGCAATGCCGAGCACGCCCTCCAGTCCGCGCCCCGATTCGAGACACGCCACCAGCTCCGGGACCGTCAACTCGCCCTCGCCGGTACCGACGGCGTCGAGGTGGGCACACTCGGCCAGACAGCGCTCCTGCATCGCGATCGGAAACGGGCCGCCGGCGCAAGTGAACACCGCGGGATTCAGGCGCTTCAGCGCTGCGGCGAGTTGCATCGCCTTGTCCCAGCCGAAGGTGGTCGAGTAGATGCCGGCGAAACCCGGGGCGAATTCGGCCACCTGCCGCAGGATCGCGGCGTTGCTCAGGAAGGCGCCGTTGTAGAAACGCACCTCGTGACCGGCGTTGCGCAACATCGCCGCCACGTACAGGATGCCGAGCGGCTGCCAGTAGTTGATCTGCGAACCCTTGGTCTCGCGCGGGAAGATTTCCTCGCGCTGCCACGCGGGGATGATGAGCGCGCATTTCACGGGGCGCCTCCCGCCACCGCGGCGCGGGGTTCGTCGGACAGCGCCGTGGCCGGCATCAGCGCCGCGGCGGCGGCGAGTCCCGAGGCCATGGCGTGGTCCATGTTGTGGTAGCGGAACATCCCGCCGCGACCGGCGACCTGCAGGTTGTCGAAGCGCGCGAGATAGTCGTAGAGCGACTGGCTGCGCGCCTCGAAGCCGACCTCGAACAGCGGGTAGGCCGCAGCCACGCGCACGACGCTGCCGCCGCGCACCTCATCGCGCCGCAGGAAGCCGAGCCGCTCCAGGTGCAGCGCGGTGTCGTCAATGAGCGCCGCGTCGGAGGCATTCCAGGTAGCGTCGCCGCGAAAACAGAAGCGCTCGGTCACCAGCAGGCTGCATCCCGGCGGCGCCATGGCGGCGCTCCAGTTGGTCGGCTCGTGCAGCCGCCCGAACGGTACGTCCTTTTCGGGCAAATAGATCCAGGTCTGATCGGTCACCCGCTCCCGATCGAGCATGACCGTCACGATCACCAGATCGCGATAGCGCATGCGCGCCGCCGTGGCACGCACCTCGGCCGGCGCGTGCGGCTGCAACGCCTGGATGAGCTGCGTCAGCGGGATGGTCGAGACGAACGCCTCACCGCCGACATCCTGCTCCTGATCCCCACGCCGCACCGTGACACCCTCGATGCGCCGACCCTTATGGTGCACGCGTATGACCCGCGTGTCGGTCAGAACCGCTCCGGTGCGTTCGACCTCTTCGCGCAGCCGCTCGGCAATGCGCCCGATGCCGAGTCGCGGATAAAGGAACCGGTCGGTCAACGTCGGCAGTTCGGGGCCGCGCCGCGAGATCAGCGCGCGGCGGATCGCTTCGCCCAGGGATAACCCCTGCACGCGCTGCGCCATCCACAGCGCGCTGATCTCCCGGCAGCCGATGCCCCACACCTTCTCGCTGTAATCGCGGAAATAGAGATCGAACAGCGGCCGGCCGAAATGCGCCACCACCCAGTCTTCGAGCGACACCAGCGGAGAGGGGCGCATGCACCGCGCAAGCCGCGCCCGCGCGTAACCGAGCAGGATCGCGGCGCTGGTGCCGAGGCCGAGGCCCGCGAGCGCGCTGCGTGGCCGCAACGGATACTCGATCCAGCGGCCGCGCAGCCGGATGCGGCTGGTGCGCGGCACGCTGAGGAGTTCCGGCCCGAGCAACTCGCGCACCAACATCTCGACGGCGGCATCGTGGGTGAAGAAACGGTGGCCGCCGAGGTCGAAGCGGAAACCGCCTGCTACGATCGTGCGCGCGAGGCCGCCGACCTGCGGGGCACCCTCCAACACTTGCACGCGACGACCCGCGCGCGCAAGCGCGCAGCCGGCGGCGAGGCCGGCCAGGCCGGCGCCGAGGATTACGACCGGTGCGGGACTGGGGTGCATGGCAGGCGCACGCAAGCGAGGCGCTGGCGGCGCGTCAACGGCCGTAGCCGCCGGCGCTCGGCGCGGCTTCCACGGCCGCGGCGGGCGTCCCCCCCTTGATGACGGAATGGGACGACACGGCGTAGCCGAACAGGAAGCCCAGCCACACCGCCACCACGACTATCACCGCCCAAAGGCTCGTTCGCATGATCGTCCTCCGTCAGGCGCGCCGCTTGCGCACCGTCCACGTGAGCTTGCCGCCGTCCTTGACCCGTTCCATGACCTCGTCGCCGGTGGCGTCGAGCATGGCGGCGATGGACTCGCCGGAGGACGGATTGTCGAACACGATCTCGAGCACCTCGCCCTCCTTCATCTTCTCCAGCGCCTTCTTGGTGTAGAGCTGCGGATGCGGGCACACGTACCCGCACACGTCCAGCAGGAACCGGCCTTCGCTTTTTTTCTCGAACTTCATCGCTGACCTCCTCCGTTCAGATATTGCAGGCGGCCATCTCTCTGGCCATCTTGCGCTCGGTCCACCAGTTGAAGAACTTCACACCGATGTACGCGCCGCCGACCATGCCGATGCCGAACAGCCATCCGGACACGTCGCCCTGCGACACGCGCACGAAGAACGCGCCGACGTTGCAGCCGAGCCCCAGGCGCGAGCCGATGCCCATGAGCGTGCCGCCGATGATCGCCCACAGCGCGAGTTCGCGCGTCGTGCCCTTCCACTTGAACTCGTTGTGCAGCAGCGCCATCACCGCGGCGCCGCCGATGAGGGCGAGCGACATCCAATCCGCCGGATTGATGAGCGGATTCGGGATGCCGTTCTCGAGGCCGAAATAGATGTTGTCCATGTTGTCCGCGCCGAGCTTGTTGAACACCCAGC
>ERZ1292623.1125-Hain-H51-01um-R1-1125-length-26490-cov-5_pt1 | contig 25838 bp, 21 predicted proteins | sample MGYA00564398_ERZ1292623 | MGnify/ENA primary metagenome ERZ1292623 (study PRJEB36523, sample SAMEA6512633) | groundwater metagenome | collected 2019-01-07 | study: AquaDiva: Metagenomics assemblies of 32 groundwater samples | reverse complement strand
GGGGGGCACCCCCCCGGCGCGCGACAGTCCAGGCGCGCGTCTCATCCTCGCCGGTGGTAAAAAAGGTCATCAAGCCGAGCGTGTCATAGCCGATACGGATCAGCATATCAAGCCCACTTTCCATGACACCCAGCGCGGTCAGATATTCTTTTTTCTCGTCGTCGCTCAATGCAGAAAGCTCCGCCTCAATTTTTGCCGAGATCGCGACCCGCGGCGCCAATCCGATTTTCTCCGTGAGCGCTCCGTCCGGCTGCCAGCGGCTTTGAATCTGTTCCTCCGACACGTTGAAAATATAGATGATCGGCTTTTCCGTCAGCAATCCCAGCCCGCTCAACACCCCTACAAACTGGAGTTTGTAGGGGTGTTGTATGGTGCCGGTTTTGAGCGTCAGCTCGGTTTGCTGCAGCCGCGCGAGTTCCTCGGCCGCCCCCTTTTTTCCGGCCTTCACCTCTTTGAATAGCGATTCCAGACGGCGAGCGATGGTTTCCAAGTCCTTCAAAATCAGTTCGTATTCCAGCACTTCAATATCTGAGACCGGATCCGGCGCGCCGGAGACGTGCGTAATGTCCGGGTCTTCAAACACGCGTACGACCTCGGCGATTGCATCCACGTCGCGGATATGCGACAAGAATTTGTTGCCAAGTCCCTCGCCCTCGGCAGCGCCTTTGACCAATCCCGCAATGTCCACAAACTCCACAACCGCGGGCACGATTTTTCGCGAACGCGAGAGTTCCGTAAGGCGCGCCAGCCGTTCATCCGGCACCGGCACCACGCCGACATTGGGCTCAATCGTACAGAACGGATAATTGGAAATATCAACCTTTTTGCGGGTAAGGGCGTTGAAAAGAGTGGATTTGCCGACGTTGGGCAACCCGACTATGCCGATAGTCAGTTTTGTACTCGACATGATTCAGCGTTAAGGGTATGTAACCGTATACTTCAAGTTTTTGCTGGGTAGCGATAATCCGATCCAGCACGTTCACGATTATCTCCTTTTTTTCCTGAAAATTCAAGATGCAACCGCCTCAAGCGTGACCGGTTTTTCTCCACTGCAGAGGAAGCTAAGAAACTGTCTAAAAAGCCTTCTTTGTAGCGAAATTGCAGGATTTCGAGCGAGGCGAGGAAGGACGAGGAGGGCGTATCCCGACTTGTCGGGATACGCTGACGAGGACTGACGAAGCCGTAGCCGAAATCCTGCAATTGCAGCAGGAGAGGGGCTTTTTAGACGGTTTCTAATGCCTTTCTCGATCTCAAGCGGCAGGAGGAGGGCTATAACTTCTAAGGACGACCTCAGGCGCAGAAGTCATAGCAGAGACAGAAACGGCGGGGCTTATGATGCCCCGCTGTTTCTGTCCATCAAGCCGAACTGCCCCTATGATCAACAATCAGTCAGGCGATCAATTTATATGTTTTACGGATTCCGGCCGCTCGATGGCCGCAGTTGAATTGTCCGGGCGTTAACGCTCCCGTCAGGATTTGCGGCCCCGCTTACCATGACGCTTTTTCCGACTTCAAGATCGCCGACGCTCCCGCTTGCTGATTTTGTTATTTCCGCTGAATTTCGCCGTATTATGGCGGTCTTACGCTACCGGACGCCGCACGAATGCATGATACGACATCGGAAACGAAAAAAAGCGTCGGAGCGCTATTACGAGAAAGAAAAGATGAGGTGTTCGGATTGAGGTCGTACAGTGCTTTCGAGGTCGCATTCCCGCTGTGCCATATAGTTGAACCGCGGACAATCTCAGCAACAGGACAGTGCCATCGGCATCAATACAGCCAGTTATCCACACCAGGATGTTGACCTTTCTGCGAAGTCCTTTTATGATTGGCATATCCGCACATAACAAGAAGGGAAAGAAAGGCCGCTTTCTCATATTTTTTGGATGGAAAACGGAAAGAAAATTCTGTTAGCCGATGATGATGTTCTCATCGCCGGCATTTATAATGAAGCCCTGAAAGCAAACGGCTTCTTCGTGGAGCTCGCCTTTGACGGCGAACAAGCCATTCAAAAATTAGAGGCAATGCGCTCCGAAGGCGATACGCCAGTGCTTGTGCTATTGGATATAATGATGCCAAAAAAGAACGGCCTGGAAGTCCTTCAATACATCAAACGGAATGCGGCGCTGAAGAACATACCGATTATTATGCTGACAAACCTCGCCGAAAACGCGGAAGTGGAAAAAGCCCTTGAAGCCGGAGCGGTCATGTACTTGGTCAAGGTCCAGCACACGCCGCGGGAAGTGGCGCTCAAAGTACGGGAGGTGGCGGATGCCTACAACAAAAATCGGGGGGACATACCTAAAGTTGAAACCGACGGCAGAGACGCGTCTGCGGCGTGAGGCCTTTGAATCCGGGAGCCGCCATACCCATGAACAAGAGAAGAGTTAAAAGGAACACGCGAAGACCCGGTGACGGCAGCGCGGCCGCATCCGCGCATACGGCGTCAGATAGCGCGACAGCGGCGCGGGAGCTGCGAGAGCAGATTGCTTCTCTGCGCGAAAATTCTCGCTCCAAGGACGAATTTATACGGATCACCAATCATGAGTTGCGCACGCCGCTCGATGTGATACGGGGAAATATTGATATGGTGCTGAAAGGTGAAACCGGACTTATCCCCGCGCGTACTCGGGAGTATCTCGTAGACACGCTCATGGGGGCGGATCGCCTGACCAAGCTGGTAAACGACATGCTGGATATTTCGCGGATTGAGAGCGGGCGAATGCAGTTCACTCTCGAAGAAATGAGTCTGCAGGAGATCCTGCAGACAATCCAAAAAGAATTTGTGCCTGTTTTTCAGAGGAAAGAGCTCGCATTTTCGCTTCACTATCCGGAAACCATCTCCCCGATCTTTTCAGACAAGGCACGCATCTTCCAGGTGATAGATAATCTCCTCGGCAACGCGCTGAAGTTTACCCCTGCAGGCGGTCGTGTTACACTTACGGCACGGGATGAGCAGGAGGATACCGTGGTGGTATCGGTGCAAGATACGGGAATCGGAGTCCGTCCCGAAGATCACGGAAAACTTTTCACGCGATTTCCACAAATTGACCTTGGTGTCCTGGATATGCAAAAGGGCACCGGACTGGGGCTTAATCTGGTACACCAGCTGATTGAAAAACTTGGGGGTGAGGTGTGGATGGAGTCGCCGGGACTTGGCAAGGGCGCCACATTTTCTTTCCGCCTGCCGCGCGCCGGAAGCGCCAGGGCCGAGGCGCTTCAGCGATTTCATAACCGTTTTTTTAACGAACAGAATACCGATCATCCGAGGGAGCGGAAGCGGGCCCCGGGGAGCGTTCAGTGATCGTGCGGCAGGATACTTGCAGACAGGATTCTTTGTATAGTATATTTTATATATGGCAAGAGTGCTACTTATTGAAGACGATCCGTTGATGGTGCGGATGTACCAGCGCAAGCTCGTAAATGACGGCTATGAGGCGATGGTTGCGGTGGACGGGGAGGATGGATTGGTGAAGGTGCGGTCTTTCCGGCCGGATTTGGTGCTTCTGGACATCATGATGCCCAAACTCAATGGGTTGCAGGTGCTGGAACGGTTGAAGTCGGATCCCACGACCGCAAAGACCCCGGTGGTGATCCTGACGAATCTCGGCGGCACGCAGGACGACATTGAGCGCGGTCTTGATCTGGGAGCGGTGGCATACCTCGTAAAGTCCGCCTATCGCCCGGATGAGGTGATCGCGAAAGTGAAGGAAGTACTGGAGGGATATACGCATTCGCGGGAGATCCCCAGGACGGCTGTTGAGTCCCTCGGCGGCGCCGTCCGCGTTTTGGAAGCGACCGAACAGGCCGCGGCGCCCAAAAGAGAAGAACAGAAACGAGGCGTCGGCAAGAGCCGTGAAAAGAAACAAGACGCTGAAGCGCCAAAAGAGGTACCGGTGGACGGCCCGCAGGTCAAGAAATCAAAAAAAGTGCGTATCGCGCATCCGGTCATACGGGAGGTGTCCGGGGAGGAAAAAGCGAAGGAGGAAGCGGCGGCACCGGAAGCGAGTATAGCGGAAGAAGACGCGCGGTTTGCATCTCAAAGTAACAGCGGGGAGCAGCGAGCGGCGACGCGGGAACGAACATCCGAATCGGTTCCATACAAGGAGGATTCCGTACCAGAGCCGGAGAAAAAACCGGCAGCGGCCGCGTTGCCGCAGCCGCAACCAAAACGCAAGGATTCCGCAACGCCGCAGGAAAAGAAGCGCGGGGAAGAAGATGCGGGAGAAAGCGCCCCTGCCGCGGACGAAATGATTTGGTGATGCGGCGTGCACTTTGTAGTGGTCTCAATATGAGAAGCGGGAATTTGGGACTGCGATAAAGAAATCCCCGACATCGGGGATTTTCCTTTTTCAGACGCGCTGATTATACGTAATGAATTTTGACAGAAGCCAGAGCGGTACCACCGAGAGGAACATCAGCAGGATGGATATGGAGAAGGAGAGACGCATGGTGTCGGTTGCCAACGCCAGGATTGCGGCTTGCGAGCGTCCGGTGAAGAGCATCCCGATCGTGGTGTTTTCCACGTCTTTTAAGGGGATGTAGGCGGCAAGAAACGGCTGGTTCAAGACCGTTGCGGACCCGAGATAGGAATCCCCATTTTTTAGAACCAGATCCGTGATCGCGCGGTTCGTTTCGCGCGCCCCCAAGAGGCGCATGCCGGTATCAGATACGACAAACGTCGTTGCGGCACTCGTATCGCTCGCGAATACGGTAATGTCCAGATCGGTCAATTCTTTGATGCCGTCCACAAAGGCAAGATCCAGGAGATAGCCGGTTACCACCGCGCCGATGATTTCCGGCGCTCCCGATTCGGACGCGTCCACAATGGGACTTGCCGCCCGGATGGAGACCGTGGGAGCGGCAATCTCTTTGCGCGTGAATGTAGTCACCACGGCTTTGCCGTCCAGCGCGCGCCACACCACAGGATCGTCCGCCAGCGAGTCGCCGAATCGATTCTGATCCTCGGCGCGCATGATGACCTCCCCGCCTGCATTGACCGCGAGCATAAAGTCGGTTTTATTCTCAAACATCAACGTATTGATATTCTGGAAGAGCGCCGCGCGGTCGCCTCGGCGCACCGCTTCACGGACCTGCGGGTTTGCGGACGTGATGCGCGCCGCGAGTATTGCCGACTCCTTCACTTTGCCCAGCGCAAATTCCAGCGTTTTGACGTTCGTCTGGAGGTCATCGGCGGTACTCGCCCGGATCCGGGTCAGCATGAATCCCGTGTAGGTGATCGTCGTGAGGACGAAGGTTACAAAGGCAAGCGCCACGAAGCTGGAGAAGATCTGCGGAAACACCCGGAATCGGATAAATCCCCATGCCCACGATCCCAAAAATAACGCGCCGACTAGTTTGATGACATGCTCGATAATCCATACGAAATGATAGGGCGCCAGGACTCGCGCCACCAGGACATTGGAAGAATTCTGCCAGAGCGTCAGTACCGAAAAAACCAGCGAGAGGGAAAAGAACAAAAACGCATAATAGATGAATTGCCATTCGCGCTGGATGCCGCGTTCATAGTGGATCCAGAACAGGAACGTGATCAGCGCCGCGATGGCGAGCATCCATATTTTCGGCTCGAGGAGAAGAGAAATCGGAATGAACGCGGGAAGGAACGAAGGGAAAAGCAAAATCATGCGCACCGGCGCTGCGGTTCGTATGATGAGCAACCCCATGATGACGATAAGGACGCCTCCCAAGAGGCGCACCCACGCTTTTCTGAAAATACCCGGCGGCGCCTGCCCGGGACGCACCGGGACCGGGTCAATGAGCAAACTCGCGAGCAACAGGGCCAATCCGCCAAGGCCGATGAGATCAGAAAGCGCTTCCCGGATGATGGGAACGGGTGCCGCGCCCAGTATCGCCCAGGCGGCCATCGTGAGAAATCCGGCAGCCCGAATGAGTGTTTTTACCTTCCGTTCTATCAGCCAGCCGTCAAGATAAATCCACCCCGCAATAAGAAGGGAAAACGCAAAAAACGTCTCAAGGATGTAATGGGCGTTCCTGACCCAGAATTGTTCCCACATAATGTACGAGGTAATAGGTTGTAGGTGGTAGGCTGTAGGAATCTTTTCCGCTGACTTCATCTTATCATCTATCACTTACAACCTACAACCTCGCTAGGGTATCTCCGACAGCATCTTCTCCAGCGCTTCCGTATCCAGAAATCCCGTGTACACTTTTTGAATGATGCCTTTGCGGTCAAGGAAAAAATGCTGGGGAAGCGTGGTAATGGGGTAGAGGTCCAGCAGATCGCCGTCAGGGTCTATCACGCTTTGCACATCGTAGTTGCCGCGGCGCAGATACGTTTCCACCACACCTTTTGCTTCTTGAATGGAAAATAAGAGGACATTGATGTTTTTGCGATCCTCCCTCGCAATCCGGTCTAAAATCGGAATCTGTATTTGCGCCATCGAGGACCATGTTGCCCATGCGGTCAGTATGGTTTTCCTGCCGCGCAGATACCGGATGTCCACGGGATTGCCGGCGGAGTCAGAGAGAGAAAAAGAAGGAGCAGTGGTACCGATCAACGACGGAAACCCGCGTCCTCCGTCCCCCTTCCCCTTGTCTTCGCGAGTAATCTCTTGCGATGAGGATACCCGTTTATATCCAAAGAAATCCGGCACGGCGGGCAGGGGGATATCCACGGCCCCGGAAAACGGCACCCGCACGGACACCGTGTTTTTATGATGCAGGGGCATCGTAAAGTTCAGCGCGGAATGATTGGGAAAATCTTGTATCTGGGTGTAGAGGGTCTTATAGCCGCCTTTTTCCACTTTGATGAAGTAACGCCCGGCCGGCGCGATGAATCGGTAGGTGCCGTCTTCCCCGGTGACGGTAGGATTTGCCTGATTGAAGATGTCTCCCGGCCAGAGGACAAAATCGTTGAGCTCGGGAGAGAAGCTAAAGAGCGAGACGCGCGCCGCGGCGATCGGCTTCTTATCCACGGTATCTATGACAATGCCCGGCCGTACCACGTCTATCGTATTGATGGCGCGCGCTGAGACCCGGCCGGCTCCGTCCGATGCTTCCACGGTCAGGCGGTATACTCCGGGTTTCTGCATGGTGATGTCCCCAAACCACAGATTATCGGCCTTGGAATACATGAGGGGGAATGAGGCGTCGCCTGCGTTGACCCGGACGGCGGTAGCGCCCCCTACCGCGGAGATAAGAATGCGCTGGGTGATGCCGGCGAGCGTCGTGAGCGTGCCCTCGGCGGAAGTGGTGGTGGTTTGACTTCCGAGGGCAAAGGTATTGGCTCCGGTTTTCGGGGGCTTGATGTCTATGACGAGCGCCTTGGCCTCCGATTTTCCCATATTCCCGGAGTTGTCGCGCGCGCGGAACACGATGCCGTACTCGCCTTCTTGAAGGTGCGGAATGGTCGCGGAAAACTGCGCGGCAGAGGAGCCAATCCCTTGTATCTCATCCACGGGATGCCAGGTGCCGCCGCTATCGGTGGAGTAGGCGACCGCGGCAATGACGCCGCGCGCGTCTCTGGCGCGGCCGCGTATCAAGGGGGACGCGTCTTGCGTGGGATTTTTGGCAAAGGGGAAGAGGACGACCTCCGGAGGGGCGAGATCGCCCGCTGTGGGGAGAATGGGTATCACGGTTGCGGTCTCCCCCACCGCCGTTTTCTGGTTCTGCGTACCCGGGGATCCCGGAGACAGGGCCACCGGCTTGGCAATATCCACGACGGTTTGGATTTCCAGCGATTCCGTCGTAAAAGACGCCTCGGGCGCTTGCGCCTCCACCCCATTCTCATTTCTGGACACCGCAGTGAAGTAGTACGTCGTTTTCGGCTTCAGGTCAGAGATGGTGACGGTATGCGCGGATACCAGCGTCGCGTATTCAATCGTAATCTGGTTGAGTTCTTGCGACTTTTCCCCAAAAAACACCTGCGACGTTGCGGGGATGCCGGTCTTCCAGGCGATCTTCGCCGAGGTTGGACGGACCGCGACAATGGAGACGTCCGTTATGGCGGGCGGAGGTTCTTTTGCCTTCCGTTCTTTCTCTTCAAAGCGTTTTTGGGCGGCCGCTTCCTCTGTTTGCCGCACTGCTTCCTGTTCCGGTGTTTCCGTTCCTTTGGGCGGCGGGGGCGCTTTGGGGGTCGTGAACATCCCGTCATCTGATGTTACGACGCTTCCGCCCGAGTCGGTCGCTTTCACCCGAAAATGATATGTCGTCTCATGCGCAAGATCCTTGATCATCGTCTGAAGTTTTTGGCCGGAGTTTGCGTCCTCCGGCGTGGTGGATCCGTACGCTTTTGTCAATCCGTATTCCACGCGCATGGTCGCCGATCGATTGGTGGTCAGCGTGATGAGTGTATCCTCTTGACCGGGATCAGCCGTCACGCTGAAAAATGCCAGGGGAGGAATGGCAGCAGTGCTGCCCTGAGCTGCCGGAGCCGCTGCCGGCGCTGGCGCTGCGGTTGTCGTAGCGCATGTGGTACTGGTGTATGACGACTCATTGAGCACCGCGTCGCGGGCTTTGACACGGTAGCAGTACTGGGTGCCGGCGGAAAGTCCTGTATCTACGAACGTAACCGCTGACTGCCAATCCGTGGAGTCCGTGGCACCGCCGCCGCCGCTGGTCTCATCAAACCAATAGGGAGCCGAGGAGTGGAGGCCCGAGCTCGCGTCTGTCGCGGTGTTGGTGGTTGCCGTGAGCTGACTCGTGCTGTCCACGGTAACGCCCGACATGGTAACCGTGGGCGCCGTGGCGTCAATGCCGGTATTCAGAGCTCCAGACGAAGAGGCGACCGTGGTGGTGGAGGTAGAGCCGTCCGTCGCGTCATCCACATCTATTGTCCAGGCGGCTTGCGCCTCGTCCGAACTCCCGATGGTTCCGGTCACCGTAAATGCGGTGGACGCATTGGCGGCGATACTGCCGCCGGTAAAGGTAACATCCGCGGAAGTTACCGCCGCAGACCAGCCCGTGGCGGACCCGGCGGTCATGGTATAGTTGGATGACGGCCGCGTGACTTTCACCCACTGGATCGTTGTCGCGGAATTGGAGGAATTGTTGACTGTGAGCGCGATGTTGCTACCGGTAGCACCTCCCTTGACCCACGAGGTATCCGAGGAGCCGGTGGAGGTGATATATGCCTGCTCCGAGCCCAGGGTCTTTATGAATTTGCCGGCGCCGGTGCCCTGATTTGCCATATTATCATACTCGGTTTTGACCCAGTCCGCAGAGCGTACCGAGTTGGAGATGCGCATCTCATCCATTTTGCCGTCAAAATTACAGCAGGTGACATCGGTAGGATCCACGCCCAGCCCCATTTTAGTATCGTTGAGTATTGTGGCGCTGAGAGTATCAGCCGCTGTGGTAAGTGTCTTGGATGCTCCATTGACATAGGTCGTCACCCCCGATGCCGCAGAGGTGCCACTATAGGTTGTAGCAACATGATACCATGTTCCTGTTAGAATGGTGCTTGCGGCGGTCCGCACTCTGATTCCATTGGTGCCGCCGGAACTGTTGTTACTTATACTTGTTGTAAGGCAGCCAGTACAATTTGCAGACGGCTGAAGCCATAATGAATATCCCTTATACCCCGCACCCTCCACTTTTTCAAAAATGTCATCTTCGGTATTTTCCGTGTCGCGCTTGATCCATGCCGAAAGGGTAAATGAATCCGTGCGCTCAAAATCCAAGTTTGATTCATTGGCTACGTCAACATAATCGTTCGATCCGTCAAAATTCAAGCTGCCGTCAATTTGCCCCGCAAGCTGGTCGCCAGCTACCATGGAGCCGACTGAAGTTCCGTGATTTGCGCCGGATGTGCTGTCTTTCATCTGTGGAGCCGTGCCGGTTGGATCTTCCTTGAGGTGCCACACCCCTTTGAAATTAGAATCCCAAACACCTGTCGCCGCCTCCTGCGAGCTGGAAACAGAACTATTGCCGTAATACATATAAATGTCGGTATCCGCAGTTGCGCCAAGCGTCGGGATCTCCACCCACATGACAATCTCGCCGGATGTGCTCGTGTATTTTTCTATCTCATGGTCAAGCTTGGCCGGAGTAGAATCCGCCTCGGCGAAAATAATGTCGTAGCCGCTTGAGTTGGTAACATCGCCGCCGTTGCCAGTGGTCGCGAGGTTCGCGTTCGTGAATGCGACGAGCACCGGGAAGTTGGTAAGGTCCGTTGAGCCGCTGACAAGCGTATTGTCCAGTGTCAACTTCATCCGGTATTTGTAGGAGGTATTGAACCACGCATCCTCTGTGGCAGCCTCGGCCTGGCGGGGCGAGACAAGCCAGAAAGGAGGAAGGCAAAAAAGGAGGAGGGCGAGAATGAGGGTTATCGCAAGAAGGTTGTAGGTTGTAGGTTGTAGGTTGTAGGGACGGAGCATACGAGGTTGTAGGTTTTGGGGACGGAGCATACGAGGTTGTAGGAAGAAACATCCTAACCCCCTACAACCTAATTCTACTCCCTACCACCTAAAAACCTCCAATCTTATTTTACAACCTACAACCTACAACTTACAACCTAATTTTATCCACACCCCCGCTTGTTTTCCGCATTTTACGATACTATAATGAGATTGTTGCACTGATATGCGCTATGGCTTCGGCTCAAACCAAGAAAAAAAAGAAAATAACGCGCCGCGACTCTTTTTGGGAACGGCTCACCGCGTTTTCTTCGGTTTTTGCCAGCATTCGCGAAGCGGTGGTCTTTATTGATGCGACCGGGACCATCGTTATGGCAAACCCCGCCATAGAGTTACTGACGGGCCGCTTGCCGGCGGATCTCGTCGGGATTCCTGCCGCACGGGTTTTGGCGCTCAATTGCGCCAAGGCCGATGCTTCCGCAATGATGCAGGAAGCCATGGCAGGGTGGCGCGCAACGGAGTTCTCGGACGAGTGCGCTATGACGCGCGCAAACGGCGGCACGGTACCCGTTGCGGCGACTACAACGCCGCTGTATCGGGATGACGGCGCATACATAGGCATCGTCCTGGTCATACGCGATATTTCCAAAGACGTTGAGCTGAAACATCAGCAGTATGCTTTTTTCTCCTTTGCGACGCACCAGATGCGTCAACCGCTTGCGTCTTTGCGTCTCACGCTTGAGGGCCTGCTGATGCGCAAGGAACGGCTGGATCCTGAGCATCGCGAGATCTTTGAAGAACTCTTGCAGAGGGTTCTCTCGTCGGCGAAGCTGGTCAAGGAGCTCCTTACTATGGCTCGCCTGGAGCAGGGTAGGATTGATTTGGCCGAGGCGGATGCGGATGTCCAAAAACTTTTGGAAGAAGTCGGTAAGGAATTCGTCCAATTCTCGGTCAGCCATAATGTCGTGTTGCGCATGTTCTCCAACGGGATGCCACAGACGCCGTGCGTCATACGCGCCGACGCAGAACGTCTCAAGGATGCGTTTCGTAATCTCATCACCAATGCGGTATCGTATAATCGTCCGAACGGCGAGGTGGCGATAGACCTCTTCCGCGTATCTGCGGGGGAAGCGGCGCGCGGTGCCGCGGAGCTCAACGGGAGCGCGGATCTGCGGTCCTATTTCGCGCCATTCATGACGAAGCAGGAGCCGTCCGGCGCGCCGTTTCTTATCGTAACGGTCACGGACACCGGCCTGGGCATTCCTGATACAGACCAGTCCTTCTTGTTCCGGGCCTTTTTCCGCGGGCAGAACGTGGAAAAGCGGGGCTTGCAGGGCACAGGGCTGGGACTCTCCATCGTCAAGTCAATCGTGGAGCGATCCGGAGGGCGCATCGGCTTTCAATCCAAAGAGAACGTCGGCACGACCTTCTACGTATTTTTCCCTCTTGAACCGGGCACGCAGAAGGAATCGAAATAAAAGAAGGTATGAACGGGAAAGCGCTCGCTGTATGAAGAAAATATTGATTATCGGAGATGATCGGATTATCATACGGATTTTACAGAACCACCTCGCAGGCCGCGATGTGGAGTTTTTGCTGGCGCCGGAAGCCGCAGAGGGAGTGCAAAAAGCGCACGACAACGTGCCTGATTTGATTATTCTTGACGTTGGCGCGAGCGGACCGGTATCGGGGCTGGAAGTATTGAAAAAAATAAAGCACGCGCCGGCGACCGCATTCATTCCGGTGGTCATGTTCAGCGCAGTGGATCAGGAAGACGTCATTGCGGAGGCGCAAGCGCTTGGCGCGGCGGATTACATAGTCAAGGGCTCTGTTTCGCTCCGGGAAACGCTGGAGCGCATCAAAAAGTATGTCAAGTAAAAAGAATAACGGCAGAAACATTGGGCCGCGGGCGGAGAAGGGGCTGGAGGAGATGCGGGATGACTTTATTTGGATCCTCACCCACCAGCTACGAACACTGATAACGCCCATCAAGCTTTTTTCCGACATGCTCCTGACGGATCGCCTGGGCTCGCTTTCGGCAAAACAGCGCTCGTATGTGGAAGACATCCATCAAGCCGCGTCCCGAATCGTGGAGGTGGTCCGCGATATCCTGAACGGATACCGCATCCAAACCGGAGAAATAGAACTGGTCTATGAATCCACTTGCCTGGAAGATCTTATAGAGAGTATACTGGAAAAGAGAAACAGTTTTGAGGGCGATGCTTCGTGCGATATACGGCTGTTGAAGGCGGAACGCCCGATATGCGATGTTCCCGTTGACCGGGTCCTGGTGCGGCAAGTCGTCATAGTGCTCTTAAGCAATGCGATAAAATATTCCCGGAAGGATCGCTGCGCCATTACCGTCTCCGTGGGCCTTGACGAAGCGAATGATGCCGTCCTCATACGAGTAGCGGACAAGGGCATTGGCATACCGGAGGAGGCGAGACGCCACATCTTTGTCGGGCCGTTTCGCGCATCCAACGCTCTGAAAATGCACCCGGACGGACTCGGTTTTGATCTCTACATCGCAAAACTCATTATCACGCGGCTGGAAGGCGATATATGGTTTGATTCGGAAGCGGACAAGGGAACCACATTCACCATATCCCTGCCGCTCCACCCGCAGACGAGGGAGTAGGTGGTAGGTTGTAGGCGGTAGGACGCTAAAAAGCGCCTCACGAGAACCTACAACCTACAACCTACAACCTACAACCTACAACCTTTTTATGAATAATTCCCCAAAACCCCTTATCCTTCTCGTAGAGGATGACAAGTTTATAGCGCGCGCCTACAAAGACGGCCTGGAGCAGGCCGGTTTTGAGGTTGCGGTGGCTGAGAACGGCGCGGTGGGGATGGATCTGGTGCGCACGCAGGCACCCCGGCTCATTCTGCTTGATCTGATCATGCCGGAGAAAGACGGATTTGAGGTCTTGGCGGAATTGAAGATGGATCCGGCGCTCAAGCGCATCCCCGTCGTCATTTTGAGCAACCTCGGCCAGAGCTCGGATATCCAAAAGGCAAAAGACCTTGGAGCCGTTGACTATCTGGTAAAAGCGGACAGTTCGATGCAGGAAGTGATTGAGAAAGTGAAGATACATGTAGCGCAAGCGAGGGAGTAGGTGGTAGATTGTAGGCGGTAGACGAAATTAGATGGTAGGGAGTAGGGAGCGGCGTAGTATCGTTCCTACCACCTACCACCTCATTCTACAACCTACAACCTTATGAATGTTCCTTTTGAAAAACTAAAGCGTCTGCTCGTAGGACCGGGGCATGTCGCCGAGGCGGATTTCGACGCGGCTGCCGCAGAGGCGGAAAAACAGAAAAAAGATCTTGCCGAGATGATCGTAGAGAAGGGGCTCCTGCGCGAGGATCAACTGACGCGTCTCATCGCCGAATCAGAGGGCGTGCCGTATGCGGATCTACATCACGAGGGCATAGATGAGGACACTTTTCAGATGATCCCGGAGCAGATGGCGCGGTCGCGCCGCATGGTTGCCTTCAAACGGGATAGAGATGGCCTTCATATCGGCATGCGCGAGCCCAAGGATATGGAGACCGTCAATATCCTGGAGAAAAAAACCGGGGAACGCGTCGTTGCGTATCTGATTTCAGACGGCGATTTTCTTTTTGCCCTCTCCGGGTACCGCAAGCGCCTGCGCGAAGAACTGGAGCGCATCATCACGGAACTTGACCGGAGCCCGCTCCGGGAAGCCGAGGGAGCGGAAGGCCCGACGATCAAAGCAGTGGAAATTATACTGACGTACGGCTTCACCAACCGCGCGTCTGATATCCATCTGGAGCCCCACGAGCATCAGGCACTCATGCGATTCCGCATTGACGGCGTCATGCATGACATACTCAATATCCCCATGGACTTCTATGAGCGGATGCTGTTGCGGATCAAGCTCATTTCCAAAATGCGGATTGACGAGCATCTGGCGGCCCAGGACGGGAGGTTTCGTTTTACGGTGGAAAACGAGCCGGTGGATGTGCGTGTGTCCGTGGTGCCGGTGACCAAAGGAGAAAACATCGTGATGCGCCTCCTCTCGGCCGCGGCGCGCGACTTTACGCTGGGCACTATCGGATTCTCGGATGCGGATCTCGCGCGCATGTCCGATGCTCTGCGCCATCCCCAGGGCATGATCTTGGTATCGGGACCCACAGGATCCGGCAAGACCACGACTCTTTATGCCGTTATGAAAATCCTGAACAACCGCGATGTGCACATTACCACCATTGAAGACCCCGTGGAGTATGATATTGAAGGCGTCTCCCAGATACAGGTCAACGAAAAAACGAATCTCACCTTTGCTCAGGGACTTCGCGCCATCGTGCGCCAGGATCCGGATATAATAATGGTGGGGGAGATACGGGATCGCGAGACCGCCGGGATCGCAATCAATTCCGCGCTCACCGGCCACCTGGTGCTCTCCACCCTGCATGCAAACGACGCTCCCACGACCCTGATCCGTTTTGCCGATATGGGCATTGAGCCGTTTCTCATCGCGTCCACAGTGCATCTCATCGTAGGGCAACGGCTGGTGCGTAAGATCTGCGAGACATGCCGGGCGTCATACGAGATCGCGACGTACGCGGCGGACGAAAAAAATCGGACGATGGTGAATGATCCGGCGCTGGCCCCGCTGTTCGCGTCAGGACATGCGCCGACGCATCTGTACCGCGGGGCCGGCTGCAATACGTGCGCGCATACCGGCTACATCGGCCGCACCGGCATTTTTGAAGTATTAATCGTCAATGACGCGATCCGTGGGGCCATCGTCCGCCGGGCGCCGCGCGACGAAATACTTTCTCTTGCCCGCGCGGCAGGCACCACTGCTATGCTCGAAGACGGCATTGAAAAAGTAAAAAGCGGTGCCACGACCGTGGAAGAACTGCTGCGCGTTATCAGCGAATAGAATTTGGAATCTGGAATAATGATGAAAGCGCATGTGATACTCTATTTCTTTTTTCTAAAGTCCAAATTCTAAATTCAAAATTCCAGTTTCATGCACATCGCCTCATATTTCAAAACCGCGCGGACAGCGCTTCCTGACTTTCTCAACGGATTGTCAATCCGTTTTGCGCGCGGGTCGGAGCGGCTGGAACTCATGATTTTTTTCGCGCGCACCATGGCAATGATGCTCAAATCCGGCGTGTTTGTCGATAAGGCGTTTCTCATACTGGAGCAGTCGGGCGCCCGGTGGTCAAGATCCGTATGGCGGAACGTCGGGCAGTCCATTCAGGAAGGACGCAGGCTCCACGAATCGCTTTCGCAATATCCATGGCTCTTTTCCCCGTTTTTCATCCAGACCGTCCGCGTGGGCGAACTCTCGGGCACTCTTTCCCAGAATTTTGAAGACCTGGCGGTGCAGCTGGGAAAAGAGCGCGAATTGCAGCGGAAAGTCAAAGAATCGCTCTTCTATCCTTTTATGGTGCTCATCCTTGCCGTCATGCTTGGTATATTGATGGCGTACGTCATTTTTCCGAAGATTGCGCCGCTGCTGCTGACGCTCCATGTGGAACTTCCACTCTCTACCAGAATTCTGCTTTGGATCACGCGGATCATCGAGTCCTACGGCATCCTGCTCGGGATCGGCGCCGGCGGGGCGCTCGCCGCCGCAGTGTGGGCCTCGCGCCAGCAATTCTCCAAACCGATCCTCCATGGCGCGTTCCTCCATGCGCCGATCTTCCAGCGCATAAGCAAAGGCGCCAATGTCTCCCATTTCTGCCGCAGCATGGGCATGCTCGTCAAAAGCGGTCTCACGCTTGACGAAGCCCTTGGCATAGCGGGAAACGCCCTCGGCAATGTGCATTATCGCGCGGTCGTGGCGCGCATCCAGCAGGGCGTAAAGGGAGGAACTGCGCTCTCCAAGAGCATGCAGAAATTCCCTTCGTATTTTCCGGCGCTCGTGCTCAACATGGTGCAGGCCGGCGAGGAGTCAGGGAGGATGGAAGAGGCCTTTTTTTACCTCGCCGATTTCTATGAAGGCGAAGTGGATGTTGCGGCCCGCACCCTCGCGCGCACCGTGGAACCGCTCCTGCTTTTGGGCTTGGGACTCGTCGTGGCGTTTTTGGCGCTCTCGGTCATCACCCCCATCTTCCGCGTCACGGGCAGCATAGGGGGATAAAGATTAGGTTGTAGGTAATAATGAGAAGACCTATCGTCTATCACCTACAACCTACCCCCTACAACCTACAACCTCGTGTGAACCTACAACCTACCCTCTACAACCTACAACCTAAACGAGGCTTTTCCATCCTCGAGATTATCATCACGCTCGGCATCTTCGGCGTGATCATCGCCTCTGCCGTGCCGATCTACAATAAACTCCATACATCGAGCGGGATCAATGCGGCAGAGGCGCAGTTGATCCAAACCCTGCGCGCGGCGCGGGAGCGTTCGGTGGCAGGCCTCAACAACGCGACGCACGGCGTGTATGTGGCGGCGGGGCAGTACACGCTCTATCAGGATTCTACTTCACCGTTCGCATACGCCGGTCGCAGTGCAGCGGATACCGCCTATGATCAGACAACAACTCTTGACAGCGGCCTCTCGCTTTCGCCGATTAATACGGATGTCGTATTTACCAAAGGCGCGGGAACCGTCGCTGCGGCTGTAACGATCACGCTCACGCAGACCGGAGGAAATGCCAAAGTAATCAATGTCAATACATTCGGGAAAGTTGAGTGATACGGGGGATAACGAGCATATCAATATATATGGCCCGCGTCAGAAAATTCCTACGATTCCTCAAGGGCTTCACCCTCATTGAACTCCTCATTGCCATCGGCATTGTCGGCGTCCTTGCCGTAAGCGCGTTAGTTGCCCTTGACCCCGGCAAGCGTCTTGCGGATGCCCGAGACGCAGTGCGGTGGCAAGACATCAATGCCCTCCGCGAGGCCGAAGAGCTTTATCGCGCCGACAACGGCATATTTCTTCCGGCGGTAGATATACTCTTGTCCAACACCAATTATATGATCGGTACTGCCGGGGCCGGCACAACAGAACGAATTGCGGGAGTTGGTTGCGATGTGTATATTGGAGCAGGCAACGGCGTCAATCTCGCCGACCTCAAACCCCAATATCTTGCTCAAATACCGGTGGCGTCAAAAGCGGCCGGCGGTGTGGCCTGGAGCGTTACTGAAACCGGCTACTACTTGCGTAAATCCGCCACCGGGGCACTCCTCGTAATCGGCGCCTGCGATGCGGAGGGCACAAATTTCATTGCTACTGCCGTAGGCGGCGACACGGTTGCAACAGGAGGCGCACCCTTGCGCTCCGGCCAACCCTATGCCGAGGCCACGAAGTGCGCGGATCCGAATGTGCTCCTATGCGAGGACTTTGACTATGTGGGGAACTTTCCCTGCGGAGGAGCAGGCGGATGGATTAATCCCGGGTTATCATCCTACGAAGCCGGCGACTTTTGCGGAGGGCATAACTTCCCGCTGCTTTCTACTCTGGCTGGCGTGCCGGCGCCCCCAGTCGGCTCGCCAAGCGGTCCTAATAACCGGGTTTTCCGTTCTAACCTCCAGGGGGCGTCAACCTATCTCAACGGGTGCTTGCTTGGCGACTGCAACCGGGACACGGGTGATACCCCCGCGACTTACAAAAACGGGACGGCCGCGACGGGCGATCTGTACATTCGGGTGCAACTCTTCCGACCAGAGGGTTACCCGTGGCCGACATGGGACAATAAGTTTATGTTCCTCTACCCGAACCGCTTTACCTCGCGCCCCGAGGCGAACATTGACGGCGGCTCGATTTCATGTACGGGACCTACTGCCCGGGGTACACCCACGCGTTCAATGACGGCTTGGCGTTTCGCGTGGGCTCCAACTCCGGCTCCTACAAGCAATATCCTGCCGCGAACAACGGGGGACAATACAACACGCACCACGAGTACTGCACCGGCACCGGCGCCCCGAACGGCCAGTTTGGAGACGCCACGGTGGCCGCCTTGAATGTGCCAGTCGGCACGGCAACCGCGGCACCCGATCCTGGCACGCTGTACCGCGTGCAAGAAGGTAATTGGCAGACGATTGAGTTTCACTACAAACTCTCCAGCCCCGGCGTGACCAATGGCATCATTAAGGCCTGGGTTGACGGAGTGAAGGTGTACGGCAACAGCGACTTGGAGACCTGCGGCAGCTATGGCGCGACCCAAGGGGACTGCTATGCGGTCCATCAGATCCAGTTTCTGCATTCCTGGTTCAATTGCGCCACAAGCAATGACTGCACCACAGCAGCCGCCAGCGGTTCATTCTCGCTGGCGGACAACTTAGTCGTCTCCCGCGCCTACATCGGCCCGCCACAGTAGAGTAGGTTGTAGGTGTCTCAAAAATGAGACAAACAAAATCTCCTTGTCAACATCTGTCGCGGCTGTGCTATAATGTCCGTATGTGCATCCGAGTTTTCCACAAGGCAAAAAAAGAGCATTTCAATTTCCTTTTCGCCGTAATTGCCATTGCGGTGTTGGTGACGTTGTCCGTATTCCAGCCGTTTGGCGTGCGCCACGCCGAGGCGTGGTTTTCCACCTATAAATACCGCAAGCTGATCACTTTTGATCGCACGCTTGTGCCGTCAACGCAGAACGATTTTCCGGTGCTTGTTTCGTTCAACGATCCGGACATGAAGCTGGATAGTGATTGCACAATCGGCACTCCGCCGATTGATGGTCCCTGCCATGCCCAGGGATGGGACATTGTTTTTACGAATACCAGCGACGTTCAGCTCAACTATGAGATTGAATCCTATACATCAGACGCGACCAATGGCACGATTGTCATGTGGGTTCTGCTCCCCACGCTCAACGGCGTGGGCGCCGCATCCGACACCAGTATCTATATGTACTACGGCAAGACCGGGGCCACGGACACGCAAAACCCAAGCGCAGTATGGGCCAGTGGCTTTGTCGGCGTATGGCATATGAAAGAAAACCCGACCGGCGTGGAGCCGACGATCAAGGACTCAAAAGGCGTTTTACACGGCACGGAGCAGGGCGGCATGGTGTCCACGGACAGCGTAATCGGCAAAATCGGAAATGCGCTTAATTTTGCCGGCGGCACCAACGACTATGTGGTGGTGGGCGCCAATCCTGCTTTGGATTCCGCAAATGTGATGGTATCCGCATGGGTAAAGGGGAGCGCGCAAGGATCATTTATGTATGCCATAGGTAAAGGGGCAAACGCGTGCCAAGCAGCATCCTATGCGCTGGAAACGTTTCAGAGTAATTTTGGAACTACCGCCAACATGGACTTCTATATCTCGCAGGATGGTTCTAATCAGACGAAAAGCACCAATCCTCTGGTCTTAGATAACACGTGGAGACATTTAGTGGGCGTTTTTGACGACACCAACAACCTCATCCAATTTTATGTTAATGGCGCACAAGTAAGTTCCAGTGCAACCACGAATTCCATCAACCACACCGGCACCACCAACAACAATTTGGGTTTTGGAAATTATCTCGGGACCTGTGCGCTTCTTTTCGTCGGCCAGATGGATGAGATTAAAATTTCCAATGTAAGCCGCGGCGCGGCTTGGATTACCGCAGAGTTCAACAATCAGACAAACCAGGGGTATCGGCCTACGCAGCCGACGGCCTTCATTTCAGCGCTTGGCGTGGAGGAGTCGGCTCCTGCGGGCGGCTATGCTACAAGCGGCACCTACACTTCCAACAACATCACCATCTCGCCACTGCGCGCCTGGAATGTGCTGAAATGGGGCGAGGACGTATCCGGCGCCTGCCCAACTTGTGATATCAAATTACAGATTCAGACCGCGCCGGATCTTGCCGGCGCGCCAAATTGGGCCGCGGGCTCACAATGGTGCGGGCCTGGCGGCGTCTGCGGCGCTTCATGCGGCGCAAGCGGCAATTGGTATACAGTGCCTTCCGGCACGCGCGCCCCCACGCTCCACAACGGCCATGTATGGATACGCTACTGCGCCTCTTTTATCGGCGATGGCGCGCAAACGCCAATCCTAAATTGGGTGAGGATTAATTATCAATGACCCTACAACCTACAACCTCGTCCGTATGTCCCTATCACCTACTCCCTACAACCTAATCTGTGTCCTCTTGACACGCATGTTTATCTTGACTATCATGGAGTCATTAACCCCCCCCGTGCTTACCTTGCGGTAGGTACGGGGTTTGTTTTATTGTTTTATTTGAGCAGCGTCTATGATCCGTTCCAGCGAAAGAGTATTCATTATCGTTGACGGCAATAATTTCTACCATCGCCTAAAGGAGTTGAAATTGACGCACCTCCTGCAGTTTGACTATGAAAAGTTTTCCCGATTTTTGGCGGGAGAAAGATCATTGGCTTCACGACGCTATTATATCGGAGCCGTGCGAGAAGAACGGGGGAACCGCAGAAGCAGAGAACTCATGATCGGACAGCAAAAACTAACCGGCGTGCTTCAGCGGAATGGGTGGATCGTTCAATTCGGCCATATGTTGAAAGCGGACGGGTACCACGAGAAAGGCGTGGATGTGCAAATGGCGGTTGATATTTTGATCGGCGCGTATGAAAATATGTATGATACCCTGATTTTGGTGAGCTCCGACACGGATATGATCCCTGCGCTTGCAAAAGCGCGTTTAATGAAGAAGAGCGTGGAGTATATCGGTTTCAGCCACAAGCCATCATACGCATTGATTACCCATTCCGATATCAGACGACTCTTCACCAAAGAAGATATGCAGCAATATCTTCCCTAATGAGATCGTAGTAGTTCGTAGGTTTTTAGGTTGCGTACGGCTGCGTTTGTTCCTACAACCTACCACCTACAACCTACCACCTCGTATGTCCCTACAACCTACCCCCTACAACCTACAACCTAATGGCGGTCAGGGTCTTCTTGAAGCCATCCTTGCAATCGCCGTGTTTGGCGCGATTGCCGGAGTGCTGATTACGATGGCAGTGGGCGGATTTCGCGGCCTGGAGCAGGGAGGGGAGCAGACAGAGGCCGAGGCGCTGGCGCAACTGGGGATTGAGGCCGTGCGCGCGGTGCGGGATAGGGCGTGGAATGTCGCGACAGAAAATCCGGCGGTGCGGCCGCTTGAAAGCGGCGGGCAGTGGACACTGCCGAGTTTTGGCACGGAAACAGGCCTTGGCACAAACGCTAACGCTAAATTCAGCCGCACCATTACATTTTCTAATGTCTGTCGCGATGCCACAGACGCGATTGCGGCCTGCCCCGCTTCGTACACTGATCCGCACACCAAAGAAGTAGTATCTTCCGTGTCATGGCTCACGCGCGGCAATGTCAATAATACCGTGGAAAAACGGGCGTATATTACGAATTGGGACAGCAAAGACAATGCACAGGGCGATACGAGCCAGGGGTTGAACTGCTTGGGCGGAGCGACCGGCGGCACATGCGCGTCTGTCCAGTACTCCACGACCCTTGGCGATGGAAGCAGTATTACGCTTACGCCGCAATGATCTTAAGTTCTCATCTCAAAACTCGCCGCGTCCGCTTCCTCTTTTGATATCTGACATTTGAGATTGTTTAGAGATTGGTATTTAGAGATTAGAGGTTGTTGATTAGAATTTAGAGTTTGTCCACTCCGTATGTCATCACCCCCTACCCCCTACAATCTACTACCTCGCAAGGGTTTTACCCTCATCGAACTCATCATCTACCTTGCCGTGATTTCGGGCACCGTGGTGAGCTTTACCTATTTCATCCTCTCGGTCAGCAATTCCCGCACAAAGACATACGTGGCACAGGAGGTGCATGCCAACGGCCGGACAGCGCTTGAGATTATCAGCCAAAGGATCCGCGCGTCAAACGGGGTGGTCAGTGTCACACCAAGCGTTCTTACGCTTGATTTCAGCACGGTAGATCCGGCAAAGCACCCGACCGCGATTGATCGCGACACAAATAATGCCCTACGCATCACGGAAGACACGGATGGGACGCCCGTGGCATCCATATTGACCAGCAGCGAGGTGAAAGTAACCAATCTTGTTTTTACCAATGTCACTGCCGCGGGCACGCGGGAAAACATCCGCGTCAACATGACGATTGAATACAATGCGCCGGCCGGCAGCCAGCCGTTCAACTATTCCAAGAGTTTCACCACGGCCGTGAGCGTGAGACAGTAATATGCTCGAATTCCAAATTCCATCCCCGATTCAATCGGGGACCAAATTCCAATCCGGCTTTGCCGCCCTCCTCGTCATCGTCGCCATAGGCGCCGCGGCTCTCATAATGGCCTATAATGCGTCTATTTTAGGATTAGGCGATCTGGAATCTGGCTACACTGCCCAGCAGGGTTCGCGGGCGTTTGAAATCGCGGACGGCTGTTTGAACGAAGCCCTGCGGCGTCTGCGCATAACTCCGGGGATGACCAGTATGTCTCCGCCACCGGTCGCGGGTGGCGGGTCCTGCTCGGTTACTATATGTCAGGCCTCTTGCGTGGGAGGATTGCCTATTTTGGTGGAGGCGACCGGCTGTACCGCAGCCGGCTGTCCCGCGCCAACCGGCGGATATGTCAAAAAAATACGCGCGTCTGGAATTGTTATCACCAGCGGAACCAACGCCGTTACCATAGACAAATGGAAGGAAATACCCTAGCGAGGTTGTAGGTAGTAGGTTGTAGGAACGAAAATTCTACCCCCTACAACCTACAACCTGATACATGTGGATAACTCCCGTAATATCTCTATGCCTGTTGTGGTATAATTGCAAAACACGCGTAATTTTTCGAACTGATGTCCCAACAATGGTCTCGCATCTCCGCCCTGTCCGCCCTGATGAAAAAAGCCCCGGTCGGGCTTGATATTTCGGACCGCACGATTGAGATGGTGGCGCTGTCTGAAGAGGTAGGGGAAGTCAAGATCAAAAGCATGAGTCGGGCATTGCTCCCGCGCGGAGTCGTGGAGCACGGACGGATTAAAAATGAGCAAAAGCTCGCCGTAGCGCTTGAGCAGGCAGCCAAGAATGCTCGTCCGGAGCCGATTGCGCCGGAAAAAATCATCTTTGGCATACCGGAGGGTCAAATATATACCCGAGCGTTTGAGCTGGGAGCGCACAAGCCCGAAGACCGCGACCGCCTGGTGGAAGAGGAGATGAAAGCGAGCATTCCGTTACGCAAGGACGAGGCGCAATTTGCTTACAGCGTCCGCTATGAGTCGCCGCGCGCTACCGGCATCGTGCTCATCGCCGTGCCAAAAGCGGTGCTGGCCGAATGGAAGCGTTTTTTTGATAGCATCAAATTTAAAGTGGCGGCCTACGAGAGTGAGACCCTGGCAGTTGCCCGAGGGCTCTTTCAGGCGCCGCTGCAGTCGCCCGCGTGCATCGTGGACATCGGAGCCGCGGCCACTACCATCTCTATCTTTTCCAAACAAGGATTGCGGTATATCCAGACGCTTGCCGAGGCCGGAGACGCCATCACCTTGGCGCTGAGCAAAGAACTCAACATCCAGCCGAAAGAGGCGGAAAGCATGAAGATCACCATCGGACTTTCCGACAGATCGGATAAGAACTTCTTCATCATAGCCAAGACACTGGAGACGATTACGGCCAGGGCAAAGGCCGGTATCGGATATTTTCAGGAGAAAACCGGCGAGCGGGTGGAGCGAGTCGTGCTGATCGGCGGATCCGCACATCTCAAGGGCGTGCGCGAGTATTTTGAAGAAAATCTCACTATGTCGGTGTGGCTCGGAGAATCCGTAGTTTTGCGGAACCAGACCCTTCTGGAATATGTGGAGGCCGCGGGACTTGCCCTGCGCGGTCTCTACCCCAAGAAATACGCGGCGGATCCGGCTTTTCCGGGAGATGTCGGCGCGGCAGACGAAGAAGCGGCTGCCGCCTCGCCTGCCGCGGCCGGGCGGACGGATCAAGAACCCACGACAATCATCATAGCTCCGATTGAATTCGTGAAGGCGCCGGCCACTTTGGGCCAAAAAATTTCTTTGCTGGCGATTCTCCTGGCCGGCACCGGAGGCGTTTTTGGTGCGAGCTACCTACGCGATTATATGGAAGAGCATTGGGCGGGCACAAGATCTTCTCCGGCCATGGTGATCCGCGAGAACGGCATACAGATATTCAACGAGACCATACAACTTGCAGTCCCGCCGGCAGGGAGTGTCTCTGCCGGCGCCTCCGCCGAAATATTTGAAGTTGAGATACGGCAGGCCTCCGGCTATACGGAGGCCGTGGCCCAGGCGCGCAGCGACGCGCTCAGCCGCGCGCGGCAGCAGGCCAAAGAACTGTGGCGCGATCCGATCAATCCGCCTGATAATGCGGGTAGGATCAAATTCCCTCTTCGCGTGCAATGGCTGCTGTACGGTTCCGGCGAAGTTGCGGATCTCCTGATTGAGAAGGCGCATCAGCAGACCGCCGTGGACATCGCGCCTTTATCGCCCCATATCACAGTGCTCGCCGTCGCGCCGGGGCCCGGCCCCAATGTCTTCACCCTCACCGGCAGGATACGGGTGATGACATCGCAGCTCATCCCAGTAGCGCGCGCCGGTGCCAATCCCGATACGGCCACAGGCGCCAGCGGACCCGAAGCCGCGCCAGAGATCCAGGCGCGGATCGTAATCCTGCCCACGGACACCGGCTGGCTCAATGCGCGCAAAGGACCGGGGAAAACCTATTCCATTGTCACCCGCGTGCACCCTGGGGAAAAGTATCCATTGCTTGAGGAGCGGGGAGAATGGTATAAAATAGAATTAGGAGGCGAGACCGGGCTTACGGCTTGGACGCATTCCGAATACGCGCGCAAAGAATGAAACGAGGGAGTAGGTTGTAGGCGGTAGGACGCTAACTATGTTTTTTCTTTCCTACTCCCTACAACCTAATCAAATAAAGGTCGTCTATTCAATTCAAATTTCTTCTTTCCAATCTCCATATTATTTATTAATTATTCATCACATAAAAATATGATGAAAAAACATTCAATGGGATTTACGCTTATTGAAATCCTCATCGCCGTCGCCATCGTGGGCATCATCGCGGCGGTCGCGTTCGTGGCATTGAATCCGGGCAAGCGTCTTGAGGACTCGCGAAATGCGAGACGATGGTCTGATCTTTCGGCGATAGCGAGCGCGATTAAAGTAAAGCAGGTGGATGACGGAGGCGCCTACATGACGACTTTCGGCGGCATAGTTGCTGCTACACCTTACATGATTGGGACATGTACGCTCACTGCTTGCGTTACTGCGTCTCCAGCAGATTGTGAAGTAGCGATCGCTTCCGGTAACGGATACGATCTCGACTCCGATACAGGAGGGGTGAGCGCGATAACTTCTTATCTTGCCACAAATCCTACCGCACCGAACGGGAATGACAGTGGAGTAACTTGGGACGCAATACGCACGGGTTATTATATAGTAAGAAATACTTCAGGTACGATCACCGTCGGCTCATGCGAATCAGAGCCGGCCGGTACGACCAATAAAATAGAGGTTCAGCGATAGTATCTATTTACTGACCTTTTCCAAATACCTTAACACACACCGTTCCTGATGGTATGATGAGGA
>ERZ1292623.1174-Hain-H51-01um-R1-1174-length-25843-cov-5_pt1 | contig 25843 bp, 47 predicted proteins | sample MGYA00564398_ERZ1292623 | MGnify/ENA primary metagenome ERZ1292623 (study PRJEB36523, sample SAMEA6512633) | groundwater metagenome | collected 2019-01-07 | study: AquaDiva: Metagenomics assemblies of 32 groundwater samples | reverse complement strand
GGTTGCGCGTGACGTACACAACGCCGTACGTGCACATCCTGGGCCCCAACGGTGATCCGCTGACGGACTGGGAATTCGGGCCCTACGATGTGACAGTCGCCGACAACTCGCGCTCCTGGGGCAGCGAGCTTCACATCAAGATCGACCGCGGCGACAACTTCAACGAGCGATACGTCGACTCCAGCGACAGGGACGACGTAGACATCGCCGAGTACCCAGACGACGATGACACCTCGTACAGCATCGGGCAGCCTCACCCGCACATCAACACCGAAGGGGAACCGTGCCTTGGCAACGCGGCCGAGCTCATCAAGAGCGCGCTCTCAGACGGCGACCTCTTCGGCGTGCTCAGTACCGTGGCAAACTTCCTGCGCCACTACAACAAGGGCAACCCGTACCGGCGCCTGGAACTGTGGATCCCCGACAACCCGTACGACAACCCAAGCTGCAGCGGCTGCGGCAACACCACAGCCAGCTGCGCCTGCTACGACGTCTGCAACGACCCGATGTTCCGGCCAGTGCTGTTGTGCAGTCACTGCCGCAACGAAGTGCCGCTGCGCACTTGCGGCTCGTGCGTGGCGTGCTGTGCGCGCCACCACGTGTTCGACCCGGCGGCAGCCGCCATCGGTGCCGGACTGCGCGGCAGCAGCTGCGCGCTGCGGCTGGCACGTCCGTCCCCACAACTCGCAACCTTTCAGCCCTAGGAGAGTATGGCAAGAGTAATCGGCCCGAAAGTTCTTGAGTTCACAGAGCGCGCGTGGCGCCAGATGTGGACGCTCACCGACACCGTCTCGACCGAAGTGTCCGCACTCGGCATCTGCGCCAAGGACAGGCGTGACGTCGTCGAGGAGTTCTACGTTCCCAAGCAGGTATGCACAAGCGTCAGAACTGAGATGGATCCCGACTCCGTATCGGAACTCACGCTCAGGCTCCTGTCGGAAGGAATCGAACCATGGCGGTTGTGCGTTTGGTGGCATTGACCTAACCAACTATTGGAGGCCGCGTACGCGGTAGTAAGCACATGGTACAGAAGGCCTACTTCGATGATGTCTCTCAGGAACACCCAGCCTACTTCGCTGGACTCCTACTCGCCGACGGCTACCGCACCCGCGGTTACGTCGCGATCGACCTGAAGGAACCAGACCGACACGTCCTCGACCAACTGTGCGAGGAACTCGAACTGGACAACGACGTGCGTGTCTACTCGAATGCCAAGTCAGGCTTCCGGGCTAACTACCCGCGAGCTCGCCTTGTCATCTACGACTACGACATCGCCGCCAGACTCCTCCAGCTCAACGTCATCGACCGGAAATCCAGTCACTTGGCCAAGGTGCCTCCCATCCCGGCCAGCAGCTTCCACCACTGGGTGCGCGGCTACATGGACGGGAACGGAGGACCACTCAAGGCCGATGTCGGGAACCACCGTAGGACCAGGTTCAACCTGCGTGGCAATGAACCGTTCCTCGCAGATCTCCTCCCCCGGCTTCCGGGGAACTTGAGACTGCGGCGGGACGGCGTGCGCTCGCAGATGTACACACTCAACGCGGCGGACGGCCTGCTCGTCGGCGATTGGATGTACAAGGACCACACCGTGTGCCTCCACAGTAAGTGGGAAAGGTACTGTGCCCTTACCCGGTGACGGGTAAGGTAAACTGAGAGAATTGCTGGAACCCCCTGAGAGCCCTCAGCACCACAGCGTGGCCGGTAACGGCGGGCGCGACGGTTGAAGAAGATGAGGGATTGGGCTACCAGCAGCCGAGCCTCCTACCGGGAGGAAGGTTCAACGACTATCCCGCCAGGGAGTAGGGGCCAAGGGGCCTCGAAGCACTCAGCCCTACGCAGCGTAGGAGATGATATAGTCTGTCCTGCTGGGAAACCAGCAGAGGCCATACGGAACCGGTATGGCCGTAACACAAGAGAGCCATGTAAATATGAGCACTTCCCCGTCTGGCACCGACGAGGACAACATCGAGCGCTACGCGGCGGAAGGACTGCTCTGGTCAATCATCACCAACAAGACTGGGGCTAGCGCCGCCCTCCGCGGGTTCGCCGTGCCCACGGATGGAATCTACATCCGCGCCGACTTCTTCGACGTCAAGAACCCGAGCGACAAGCGCAGCCCATTCCGCTACACGATCGAGGGGTGCCGCTACCTCGTGCAGCCACGCGCTATCGCCATGACCGGGTGGCTGAAGACCGCTACGGCCGCGGTCAAGGACGCAGCCCCGGTGGGCAGGGGAAACTCCGCACGAGGAACCGCGCGCTGGGACCTCCGGCTGAATGCGTGGGTGGACCAGGCCGGAAAACCCGTCGACCCCCTCGCTGCCAAGTACCTGTGGGAGGACGAGGACAAGGACGACGCAACCCTGGCCGAGTTCGGATACCACAGCGCGCGCACGTACTACCCGCCGGGCCAAAGAGGCGGCCAGCAGCTGGTTCCGGTGCAGCAGCAAGCACAGGTTGACAAGCCTGCTCCGGCGGACGCTGCCAACCCCAGCGCCGCACCTGTGGCGCCTAGTGACCTGCCGCTGCAAGACAGGCTCGAAGCAGCGTGGCGGCAGACGAACACGCGTGAGGCCAAGACTGGAGAGAAGCCGGAGGTGGCGACTCCCAGCAGCCGCCCCACGCCCAAAGACAGCCAGGTAGCTTGGACCGCCGTGGACGAGCGCGACGGGGGCAGGATCGGGACCCACCCAGCGTTCTGGGACGACCGGTCGTATGACTACAGCGACCACACCTACAACTGGTTCGACCAGGCACCGCGTAATGTGCAAGACACGATCGACTTCCTGCTGACGTGCGGCTCTGTTACGCAGGAATTCGTGGAAGAACTGGCTGAACACGACTACGCGCACGCCAGCGCCGTGCTCAGCACTATCGTAAGCGACACGGACGCCGAGGGCGACGAACGCAGCGTAGGCAGTCACGTCGTGATTGACGAACTCGTGGGTGCCTACAACCTCGAGCAAGCAGCGCAGGACGACGCCACACAATTCGACACCGGAGGTTCGGAATGACACTCGACTTCGTCAGACAGAGCGACATCCTCCCCTCGGGAGTGCGCACCGCGTCGGTCACCATTGTCGGTTGCGGGGCCATTGGCTCCCATGTGGCCGAGTGCCTGGCCAAGATCGGCGTCGGCCAGCAGACCCTGTGGGACGACGACAGCGTCGAGGCGCACAACCTGCCCAACCAGGGCTTCCGCCTGCAAGACATGGGCGAGAAGAAGGTACAAGCAGTATGCAAGAGGCTCGCTGCCGACTGCGGTACGACGATGATTCCGGTCGTCGGGCGCTTCGACATCGACAGCCCGATTGACAGCCACGTCGTCATCAGCGCCGTCGATTCCCTTCCTGCGCGGAAGGAGATCTTCGACGCCTTCTTGCGCTCGAACGCTCTGATGTTCGTGGACGGAAGGATGGGGGCCCGCTTCGGGTCCGTGTTCTTCGTGCCCAGGACCGACGAGGACCGCATCGCCGCCTACCGGGCCTCGTGGCCGGCGGACGGTGTCGGTCACCAAGAACCCTGCACGGCCAAAGCCACCGTGTTCTGCGCCTACGGACTCGCGGCGTACATCACGGCTGGCCTGACCTGCTGGTTTCGAGATGAAGCGGTGCCCTTCGAGGTCTCCGCCGACTTCTCGAACTTCATCGCCTTCCCGAGTGGGCCGGCGATGTCCCTGAAGGCCGCCTAGGCAACTTCGCCCAAGCAGCCATACCACCCCACCACGCGGCTTCGGCTGCGTTGGAGTACCTAGCCATGTCCAAGCCCACGCACCACGGTTTCTCCTCCTCCGGCCAGGGTCTGGTCGACCTGCGCCAGTTCGCGCAGTCGGCCGCCCCGCCGCCCCCGCCCGTCTACCAGGACCCCGACCGGTTGCCCAACCTGGTCATCCTCTCGGGCATCGGCGCCGGAGCCGTGGCCCTGTTCAAGTTCCGCACGCCCGACGGTATGGTCATGTGGGCCGGCGAGCCGCAGGGCTGGGATGCGGAGGGCCGCCCGGTCCGCTGCGGCAAGAACCTCGTCGTCACCATGACGGGCGACGCGGAGCCGGCGACCGCGGCCCGGTTCCTGTTCCTCGGCAAGCGCGACGACGAGCGCAAAGAGGACATCAACATCGGCGCAGTCTTCGCCCAGATCCGCAACGCCTTCCGCAAGCAGATGGTCGTGCAGGCTGACCAGGAACGGACGGCGACGCGGTCTCAGGTCCAGGCCTACCTCCAGGCCCTGGTCGCGCCGGCGAAGCTGATCGTCGCCGAGGGCGTCATGGACTCGGCGGACGAGACGTTCTTCTCGCGGACGGACCTGGGCCTCCTGCCCTACCGGATCGCGGCGGAGAACGGCTTCACCTTCCACTTCTCGGACGGCGTCTTCGGTTCCATGAGTCGCTCGACGTCGATCGTGGAGGGCCCGTGGAGCGACAGCGCCGACCAGCAGGCCGTCATCGAGATGCTCGGCCTCCGCCACGTCTCGTCGCTGCAGTACGTGGGCCTGACGGTGACGCACGAGCGGAAGCCGAAGGGCCAGGGTCAGGTCGGCGACGCGGCGCCGGCGGACAAGCCGCCGCAGACCGAGGAGAAGTCCAAGACGGTCGACGCCCAGACCAAGGAGCTCGACACGGCCATCCGGGTCGTGGCCAGCGCCGAGGAAGCCGAGGAAACCAGCGCCCAGACGACGGACGACACCCACAGCACCGACGACAACGCCGGCGACATCGTGGACGAGTCCGTCGCCCAGGCGACCGTCAACGCCCTGGCCGAGCAGGCCATCGCCGAACACGTCGAAGCCACGGCGGAAGCCACGGCCGAGCCGAAGAAGGCGCGCAAGGGCAAGAAGACCGCGGCGGGCTAGGCCTGCTACGAGTGCCTGGACATGGCACGTCGAGCGCTCTGCCGGTTGGGTCCTCGCGGGCCCGGCCGGCAGGGTGCTGACGCGCAGATCACCACCCTGTTTAGGGTAGAAGCGCACAGACACAGGAGGTCTCATGCCAGAAGCAAGCACACAGCCAGAATCCGAACAACACAACCCGCCAGCCCTGACCCACAACCAGTACCTGAACTCCGAGGTAGACGAGCCTGTCGTCGTCGAGTGGATCCCGGCCAGCACGCCAGCACGCTACGGTCGCAACCGCTGGCTCGACCCGACTGACATGGCCGAACTTGAGCCGAGTGACCTGTCGCCAGAGGACAAGGGCCACATCTACAGCTACTGGCCTGGCCCGAACGAGACCTACATCGTGCAACGTCTGTACGGCGGCTGCGACGCGGAAACAGGCAAGCCGCTGCAGGGTCTGACTAGCATGCGCGCACAGCCACCCTTTTGTGGTGCAACGGAACCACCGCGCGCCATGTGGCGGATGCCAAGCGCTGTGTTCCAAACCTTCCGCATCAACGCTGGCGAGGACTGGGACCTCCTGCGCCGGCGCTTTGCGACAGCGAAATTCCGCCTGAGCCCGCTGTCGGAAAGCGTGGTGCACCTTGCCGATGAAGCCGCTCTCGTCGCTGGCGACGCTGCGGCTCTCACGCGCAGGATCCGCGAACTGGACGCAGTCGGCGGCCCAAACGGCAGCGCCTGGAACAACGACAGCGAGGACAACGCAGACGTGCTGACCAGGCTCTGCGGGGACCTGGTACTGGAGGCAGCGGACTTGCGCGAGATGATCATGCGCCTGTACCGCGTCCGGGCGACCCTCACCAGGGCGCAGGCGGACGCAGGCGCACTGCTCGACCCACAGACGTCTACGATGTGCCAACGGGTTCTCGCGGAAACGCATGAGGCGGTACTGGCAGCGGAAAGCCTGGACGTAGCCCGCATCCGGCGCACGATCGAGCACGGCTACAACGTCGCGACTGGTGCCGTCACAGCCGTAGCGCGTCTGGCTACCGACCCGCTGGTGTCTGAGCTGGTACGCCTGCAGCGCGCCTACCCAGCGCTCAACTGCCTCAGCATCCCGTCGTTCGACCGCCAGGACGAACTGCGTATCAGACTTGCTGGCGTCGAGATCGACGTTCGCGCGGACGGCACGTTCACCGTGACGGGAGACCCCAACTCGCTCACCGAGCAGCGCACCCTGGTGCACCGAAACGCACCATCTGCGCGTGCGTCGCGTCTCGACATGCTGGACGACCCAGAGGACGGGGACACGCCGGTGTGACTACTGCGTACGTGTCTGCCTACGCAGTGACGTATCCGCTGAGCTTGCGGTGAAGGTTTCCGCTAGTTCAGCGGTGAAGGTTTCCGCTGGGCTAGCGGAAGGAATTAGAAGCTCTCGTAGAGAGCGAGAAAGGCAACAGCCTGCGCACCGGACGCTGGGACGTCCGTGCGTTCAGGCCAGGCTGCTGCAGCTGCTGAGAACGCGCTTTCGCGCTGGGCCGCTGGCGCGGCCGAAGGCAGGCCTGTCTGCGCAGAAGAAAGACTGGGTCGCTTGTCACAGACGCGCTCGTGCTGCACAGTAGCACCCGTGCAGCGGCTGAAGTGGTGTTCGGCTTCTGTGCACAAGTGACCTAGGTGGCTCGACCTGGGTTGGAAGGAAGTACGTGATGCCTCTCGGAAGTTGTGAGAAGCCGCTGACGCAGCCGTCGCCTAAACGCACGCCACCTGACTACGCGCCTCCCTTCCACGCTCCGCCAGGAACACCAGCGCCAGCGGCTTCTCGCAGCCTCCGAGACACACCACCCCCTCAGCCTGACACCCACGACGAGCACGAGCACGAGCAGCCAGCGCGCAAGGGATTCTTCAAGGTCCCCAACGAGCTGATGGACCTCATGCTGCGCAATCAGATTGACGCCCTCGCGCTTGGTGTCTGTGTCGCTGTTCTGTCGTTCTACCGCAAGCGCCGTTCCCCACGTCAGGTCATCGGCTGCTGGGCGAGCCTGAAGTCAATCGCTGCGCGCGCTGGTTGCTCTGTCGACACCGTCGAGCGGCGCCTGAAGGTGCTCGTCGGGATTGGCATCCTGAACAAGACACGCCGGTTCCGTCCGGGTACCGGCGCCTACGACACCAGCCTCTACACATGGAACGGCTCAGAGCGCTTGGAGTACCAGACCCGCCCAGTGGCAGACGCTGCGCCCCGCGCGCCCCGTGCTGCAGAAAGAGCGCGACCTGCACAGCAACCAGACAGCCGGTTCACGCCGCTGGCCCTCAACGACGAGGCCGTGCTGTGGATCTCGCTCACCCACCGCGGCGGTCCTGGTGGTGCGTTCCGCGCGCATGACGACGACCTGCCCTTCAAGAGCGTCCTGTTCGAGCAGGGCGAGCTGCTGAAATGCGTGCTTGACTCCCTCCGCCCCGACGAGCAGACGCCCGAGACTGTGCGACAGGCAGAAGAACTCCTGTTCGCGCGCGTGATGAAGCGGGCAAGCGAATACGTGGCGGCCGGCGAGTACACACAGCCGACGCCTGGCTTGGTCATGCGCTGGTTGCGCGACGCGTCAGGTCGCATCGACGTGAGTACGCACCAGGCCGAGCGAGAGCGCTGGTACGACGCTGCCGTGCGCTACTACCCAGATCCGGACCTGCCAGACTTCCAAGAGTTCAAGCGCGAGGCGGACCGCAAGACGCGCGAGATCATCGAGTCAGAAACGCCGCTCGCGTACGCGAACGAGGAGAACGCCTGCCGAGACCGGGAATGCCTGCGCCGGCAGCGTGACTCGACACAGTTCTTCGGCCGCAAAGGCCTGACACCGGCAGAACTCGACAAGCTGGAGAGTCTGGAGACGCGCTGCGAAGACTTCGAGCGCAGGAAGTTCGTGGTGTTTCGCGAGGTCGCTTACGACACCTACGTGCAGGTCAACGACACGCTGGTTGGCTACAGACGCGACCACGCGCTGTGGACCGTCAAGCCAGCCGAGCGCAGGAACCGCAACGTGGCCGCCTGGGATGCGCACATCGCCGCGTACCTCGCCAGCCCGTACCGAACAGTACCGCCGCGTACCGAACCCGCAGACCAGCCGGTACCGCTAGCCACGTAGCTGCCGGGTCAGGTTCCAGATATTACGTGAGATACCGAAGGTCTCGGCCCGCAAGGAGCCCGCATGCCAAAACGCTGGCACTACACCGAAGAATGGGAGATCCGGCTGATGGCGCGTCTGTGCTCAGAGGCACTCCTCGCCAAGGGGCACCGTCTGCGGCAGCCGTACGCAATGCTGTTCCCAGCGGTAGACAGGTGGCTTGCTACATGCGAAGGCGACCGTACTGTCGTGGTCAGTCAGGCGCGCAGTTTGCTGACGCTGACGCCGGTTGGTGACGAATCTTGGTACAAGACTTACGAGGCGTTCGCAGCAACTGACGCCAGCAAGGATCGCGCATGAAGTGGGCAGGACTGACCGACGTAGGACGAAAACGGGCTGGCAACGAAGACAACCTCCTCATGCTCGGCGACGTCGGGCTGTTCCTCGTCGCCGACGGCATGGGCGGGCACGCTGGTGGCGAGATCGCCAGCCAGATGCTGGTCGACACCGTGCGCGAGGTGGTGGCACAGATCAGCGGCGGCGACGAGGACATCACCTGGCCAGACCTTGCGCGCGAGATGGAGCTCGACAAGGAAACCCCCAGCATGGTCAGGCTCGCTTGCTCGGCCATCACCCACGGCAGCTTTCGCGTGTGGGAGCGCAGTCAGAGCGACCTCCACTTGAAGGAAATGGGAACAACCGTCGTGTGCCTCGTCCTGACGCCGGGCACTGCGCACACGGTTCACGCCGGCGATTCGCGCTGCTACCGCCTGCGCGGCAAAGAGCTGACCTGCCTGACCACGGACCACTCGATGTACGCAGAGTACGTGCGCGGCTGCCGTGCGCGCGGGGAAGAACCGGCTCCAGCAGAAGACTTCATGTACCGGAACGTCATCCTGCGCGCCGCAGGGCTCAAGCCGACGGTCAAGCTGGAACTCAACAAGCACCAGGCCGAGCCTGGTGACCTGTTCCTCCTGTGCTCGGACGGACTCACCGGTGAGCTCTCGGACACGACGATCCGGCGCACGCTGCTTGCCCATCTCCACGACGCAGACGCTCGCACACGCGAACTGCGCAGCAGGTTCGACGCCGACGCGTGCGTCCGTGCCCTCGTCAGGAAAGCGAACGCCCACGGTGGCAAAGACAACATCACCTGCATCGTCGTGCAGGTCTAGTGGCGGGCCAGCACCGCAACGGGGGAGACAAACGTGGCCAAGAACATCCGCACTGACAAAGACAGCAAGACTGACCGAGTGCACATGAACCGCACTGGTCGGAAGGCAGCCAAGACGCAGATCAAGCGCACCGAACGCACCGGTGGCTGGGACAGCGCAACGCTGCACACGCCGCGCAAGTCGAGTGGTTGGAAGACTTGGTGACCAAGCCAGCTCGTCAGCCGCGTGCCCGCAACCACGCACTGTACCTAGACCGCGACCACGGTAGCCCGGAGACCGGTAGCTACCACGTCGACAGGAAGCTGATTCCAGCCGCTGTGCGGCGACTCTGCGCTGGGCGTGCCAGGCTGCTTGAGGACCACAACAGCTGCGAGTACACGGTTGTTGTCCCAGGACTGCTCTCTGGTACCGAACCCAGCGCCGGGGTCGTGTGCGACATTGGTTGGTCCGCCAGCTGGTGCGTCTACGACGGCAGTGACACAGACGACTGGGTGGAATGCACTACGCTAGGTCAACTTCTGACCGCGGTCGATCGCATGCTGCGCGCGCAGGCTAACCGCTACAGCAAGCAGGCGCTGAAACTGCAACGGGCGGCAGCCAAGCTGCGCGGGAAACCGCGTGGGGAGGGGGACCGCGCGGCGAGTACAGACACACCAGAGCCAAGCAGTACGGACGCGCTGGCGCACCGTGACGCCGAAAACGGATTCTGGATGGGGTGGCGCGCCGGATTCAGCCGCGGCTGCATGCCCAACGCCGCGACCATCGACACCAGCACCGCTGCGAAAGAAGACTGGCAGCTCTTGTGCCGCAAGGGGTTCCTGGGCAAGCCTCCCGCCCCAGACGCAATGACGGGGCCGAGCAGCAAGTGAGCGCCGACCCAGTGCAGGAAGCACTCTCCGCTCTGTGGTGCGCCATCCGCGCGCGCCATCCGCACGCCCCAGACATCCAGGTGCACGTGGCACCAGCGCGCAGTCTGGCAACAACCAGGGAGGCCGCCGTGCCTGGGTGCCGTGGGCGTGTCAAGTCTGGTACTGAAGCTGTGCACCTGTTCGTTGACTGCAACGTGCTGTCCGTCTCCGTTCTGAACACACTGCTGCACACGGCAGCGCACGTGGTCAACTCGAGGAAAGATCGCGCCGATTGCACGCACGCCAAGTACCACAACCGGAACTTCCGCACAGCCGCCGAAGCCTTGGAGCTAGACGTCCGGCGCGACCAGCGCCTCGCGTACGGGCTCGCCAGTACCAGCCCGACGGCCACGGCTGTGCGCGCCTACGCAGACCAGCTCACGTCCCTAGCGTACGCCGTGCTGGTGGCCGGACCGGTGGTCCAGCAGCCACCTGTGGTGAAGCCCGGTGGCCGGCTGTGGCTCGCCACCTGTATGTGCGACCCACCTACCAAGATCCGTGTGCCGCGCGCCGTAGCCGCGGCGGCAAACCTCACGTGCCGAGCTTGCGGCGCCACCTTCGTGCTTGCCAGGTAGGGGAAACGTGTACGTACACCCAGGAGAAGAACCAGACGTCGTCTACCCAGAACTGACGCGCCAGCAAGCACGCTGCCTGGTGCAAGCGCTAGGCGAGCAAAGCACGACCACCGTGTGGTCGCGGGAGGACCAGGACGCCGTGGACGCGGCCAGTGCCGCCATCACCAGGGAGCTAGCCGAGCTCGACGCGCGCCTGGTCCTCATTGACGCGTGCAAGGCGAAGGCACACGGCTTCGCTGACGCCTGTGCGGCTGCCGGTATCGGCGTAGCGGCGAGCGACAACCTGGTCGTAAGCTACGACCAGCATGACCAGCTGCACATCCACTTCCTCGGGACGTACGGCATGTTCGTGCTGTTCCTACATCGGCGCGACGACACCCCGCTATGGTGGGCTGCCGTACGCACAACCGACCTGGGTGCGTTCGTCGAGCGGGTAGACGAGACGGCACCTACAGCTGTTGAGCTGTTTCGTCTCTTGCTCGCCAGTCGCCGTGGCCGCGACATCGTGCGGGAATGGGGTTACTTTCACGCTTCCCGACGCGCGTTCGGGGCAGGAGTGCGGCGATGATCGAGCGCGAGCACTGCTCGGCCTGCGGGCAGGTCAAGCTGGAGCGGGAAACCGTAGGGTTTGACATCCGCGACGCGGGGAGGACCGAGCGCAACAGCGTGACCACAGAGCGGCACCGGCTCTGCCAGTGCGACCTCGCGGATTGGCTGAAACGCACGGCGGAGGCTAAGGGCAAGTCGACCGTGAAGGTTCGTGGCCTCATCCTCACGTGCGCCGGCGTGGCTGCAACTGTCGGGTCTGCCGTCTTCGCGCTGTGGCTGCTCTTGCGCGAGCTCCTGCAGGCACCATGAGACACACCGCCTTTCTGCTACCTGGGAGCAGCTCTGCCGTCAGCCTGTGGGTTGGAACCGACCCAGCCGACACTGGCTGGAGCGTCGGTGCTGCGTTGGGCTGGCCGCTGGCGTCTGGCCTGTTCCGCGCGATTCGCCTTGGCTGGGGCTGGGACTCGGGACTACCGTTCCGGCCGTGGCCGACCGTTTCGCGCGGAGCCGACACACGGGTGCGCGTCGGCACCGTACGCACCGAGGCACGCTACGCGTGGTTTGGCTTCTTCTGCATCACCAGCGTTGACGTACGCCAGCACAGGGCGCCAGAGGAAACAGATGGCCAGTAAGCACTCGGGAGGTACAACCACGAGCCGAACCGAAGCCGCCCGAGCCAGGATCGCGGCGAGCCGGAAGGCCAGCGAGGGCGCCGATCCCGTGGTTGTGGCGCGCGGCGACAACCTCGCTTTCATTCGAGGGACCACCGTCCGAGGGTTTACCAGTGACCCGACGTACATGAGGAACGCGCGGGATGCTGAGTGGATTCGACACCACTCCCCCGCCGCCGTGGAAGCCCTGCGCGCTGACCTCGACGCCGCCTTGCGCGTGGTCGAGGCGGTTCAGGCGTGGAGCAAGTTGCCGGACTTCGTTCCATCGCCTGCTGATGAATCCCTGTCCGCCGCCTTGGCCGCTTTCGAGGACGGAGGAAAGGATGCCTGACCTGACGAAACTGTCCCACCATTGGGGGACCGGTCCTGACGCGGTGACGTGGCCGAGCGCGGCGCAAGCTGGCGAGTTGGAGTGGCAGTGTCGCTACGGGGAGCCCTCGCGCACCGACCTGTCGCAGATCGCGTCCGTGCTGGAGGCGTACCACCACCTGCTGACGCACCCGTGCGAACAGCAGAGCAATCTGGCGACCCTGCGGCGGTTGACGCGGGCTCAACGCAATGGAGGCAACGATGGCAACCCCCGCTGAGACCCTGACCATCGAAGCTGCGCTCCAGCAAATCTGCGAGGGCGAGTGGTGTCACCACGAGTGGGAGTGGTCGTTGGAGCAGCCGCTGGAACGCGGCCCGTCGTGGCAACTGCGCGACTTCGACTGCTACCTGCTGACCCGCACTGAAGGCTGGTATTCGCAGACTGCTGAGGTGCAAGCCGAAACGGATTTGGTCGCGCTGGCACGGGCGATGGACGTTGCCGCCGTCCACTTGAACGCCGAACTGCGAGCGGCGCATGAGAGGTCGCGATGACGCCGGCTGAATTGGCCACCCGACTGCGGGAACGAGCGGCGAGGCTGGAGGCGTCCCCTGCGTCATTCGGGCCGCTGGGGCACATCGACGAGAGCATGGCCTTGCTGCGCTGGGCGGCGGAGGTGGCGGAGACGCTGCCAAGTGTCGCGGCGACGGGGAGTTTCATGCGCGCCGAGCTTGTGGAGCGCCTGCTCGCCAGCCTGGAGCGGGCGCTGGCGGGAGGGAAAGATGCGGAGCCGTGAGGAACTGGTACATGACGCGGTTGAAGCCAGCCGGCAACTCAGTGGCTTCACGTCGCTTCTGAGTCGGCAGGTCCACGACATCCGAGACGTGTATGACGAGAACGCGCGCCTGCGCGGGCTGGTCGAGGACGGCTGGCGTCAGGGCTGGCGGTGCGGCTACTCGGTCTGCTGCGCCAACCTTGACCCGACGACGCAGCAGATGGACGCGGACTGGAAGGCGAGCCCGGTGAAGGCCGCGCTTGGAGACGAACCGACATGAGCGACGACTGCCCCGACGACTGCGAAATCTGCGACGGCCAGGGCGGCGTCCATGACGTCCTCCGCGAGCGTGACGAGGCGCGAGCGGAACTGCGGGCGCTCAAGGCGGAGCGGGACGGGCTCCAGGCGCGGGTGGATGCGGGGCTGGCTGAGTGCAAGCGGTTGGGTTCGCTGGATAGTTACGATGTGCGGGCGTGGTCTCGCTCCCGGCCCGCGAAACTGTCCACCGGCACAGAAGGCATCCACGCCGCCGCGCTCAAGATCGCCGCAAAGCTGAGGGGAGAAACATGAAGCGCAACGAAGGTGTGGTGTGGGTGCCTGAGCCGGTCGGCCAACCGGGTGGCTACTACGCCCAGGAAACCGGCGACGGCAACAGCCTGCTGCGTAGCCGCATCGTGGTGACGCGGGACATCTACGTCGCGGAGCAGTTCGCGACACAGGCGGAGTGCAAGGACTGGTGCGACTTGCATCCGCACCCGCGCTTCGTGCCTGTCGAACATGAGTTCGCTGACATGCCGCCAGCGTTCGTGATCCCGAAGTTCCGCCACGCTGGACGGACGGAAGCGGAGAAGACACTGGCGGCGCTCCGTCGCATTCAAGGGAGGCTCCCCGATGCCAACTGACCCGAAGCCGAACGGCCCGACCTCCGAGACCCTGCTGGACACCGCGCGCCGGATCGTGCCGGGCGTGGAGTGGCGGGTCAGCCGTCCGGGCCACGACTTGCACATCACGCTGTCGATAACCGGGCACGGCTACCACAACGCGGCGTTTCCGCCGGATGCCGAACTGCTCACTGTGTACAAGAGCGACCGGGGATGGCGCTGGCGTAGCGGGGTCATGTTCATGGAGTCAAGAGGGCCGGCTCCCACCCCCGAAGCCGCGCTGACCGCCCTGCGCGACGCCATCCGCGCCGAAGCCGGCCGACTGCTGGCGATGGTGGGTGAGGCGTTGCCGGAGGTGAGCGATGGCGAGTGAACCGACACCGAACGGATGGTGCCACGAACATGGCCCGGTCGTCGCAACTGACGACTACTGCTGCCCGATGGGCGACGATTTCGACGACTACGTTGACCTGTGCCGGGAATCCTGCACCGGCTCCGGGGCCGATCGCGCCCTGGCGTTGCTGGCCGAGGTCGAGGGGCTGCGGGCGGAGTTGTCGAGGTGGCAGACCGCTGCACACGATGCTGCGGCGACCATCCAGGCTGCGAAGGATGGCGCCGACGCATTCGGGGACCGCGTTGGCTGCCGGCAGTGCGGCCTTCGGGTCTGCTCCAAACACCGCTTTCAGGACGCTGGCGTGGGTCGGCTGCTGGCCGAGGTCGAGACCCTGCGAGAGCAGCGGGACCACGAAGCCTGGATGCACGCCGCGTGCCTCTCTGCTGTGACCGTCGAGCCCTTCGAGCAGTGGCACGAGTCGGTGTACCCGTCGCTCGCCATGCAGGCGTGCTTGGAGATCCGCAAGGAGCGCGACCGGCTCAAGGCCGGGGTCGAGGAACTGCGCCGACAGTGGAAGGCCGCCACCGCCTGCGACGACCCGGAGACTGCGCTGGCCGAACTGAGCCGGCTGGACAAGGACCGTATCCTCACGGCGCGCGAACTGGCGACCCTGCGCGCTCAACTGGCTGCGCAGGCCGAGGTCATCGACGCCTTCAAGGAGGGCGCGGCCGGCATCTACCGGCTGACGACAGAAATGCTGGCCAACCGCGCCACGCTGTCGGAGGTACGTGCGGCGGCAGAGCGTCCAGCCGTCGATATGCGCACCGGCGAGTGGAGGCGCGGTGCGCGCGACATCAATATGGCCATTACTGTCCTCGACATACTCAACCGAGGCCAGCCGGCGCAACCGACGGTGCCGGCGATCGACCGCAAGGAGACTCGATGAGCCCTAGCTACTGCTCAGTCCCGTTGGGCCATTACGACGCGGACGGGAATCCCGACGAGTGTGACTGTGGCTTTGAAGCCGCCACCGCCGACCAACAGTCGAGGCCAAAGCCGGTCCTGTCGTACCAGCAGGGCGTGCAGAAACTGGTTGGCGAACTCAGGGCAGAACGTGAAGTGCTGCTCGCTCAGCTTGACGCGCTGCGCAAAGAGCCGTTGCGAACGATGAAGGATCGCGCGGCCGACCACCTTGCCGACGAGGTGCAGGTGCTAGTCCAGCGGCGCGTAATCGACAGCCGTAGCCCCGCTGGCGACGCGCTGCTCGACTACCGGGAGCCGGTGCGCTCGAAACGTGGCGACAGGCTTACGGAGCTTGAGGCGGAACTCGCCCGCCTGCGCGCCCCGCCGACCGAGGCGGAGGTGGAGGCGACAGGAGAAGCGGTCGTCTCGGCGTACCGGGCCGGCGGGTCGCAACTTACCGTCGCCCGCGCCGCCATCGAGGCGTTCCAGCGAGGGGGGACGGCGCGAGTCCAGCTTGACACTGCCCTCCCCGCCGTCGATGGGCTCCTGGCAGGGAGGACGAGGCCGTGAACACTGGGGTCGTGCTGCGGACCCTGCGGGCGGCGTCCGGCCTGTCGCAAGAGGCCTTCTCGCGCCGTCTTGGCGTCAGCCAGAGCTACCTGTCGCTGCTGGAGGGCTGTCGTCGACCGCCGTCTGTGCGCGTTCGGGCGCGTGTAGCTGTGGGGCTTGGCATTCCGCTGGGCCTGCTGGAGCAGCTGCTTGGTGCGGTACCGACAACCGATGAGACGGCAGGGGCGCTTGGGCGCCTTGTGCTGGACATGTGGAGGAGCAAGCCGTGAAGTACACCTGCGAAGTCTGTCGCACAAACTACGCCACCCCCGAGGAAGCGTTGGCCTGCGAAGCAAAGCCACGCAGAGCACTGCCTCCGGCCGGTTTGATCCTGACCACGCAATACCTCGAATGGGGCCTGTTCGCGGGCCTTGCAATGGGCCGGGCGCAGGCTAGTGGGCACCTTGACGCCCTGGTGTGGCACTGGCACCGGCCGGGTGGTTTCGACGACCAAGCACCGCGAAGCGATGTGCTTCAGTCGTGGCCAATCAGCGGTCCGGACACTGACACGACAGCGCCTGTTGCCATGCGCGCACGCGACCGCTGCATCCAACTTGGCTGGCAGCCACTGATTCTGCGCGGCGGCGAAGTTGTTGCATGGGTTGCGCCATGAACCTGACACCGGAGCAACTTGACAAGGCGGCGGATGCCGCGAAGGAGACCCCCGCCATGTGGCTCGTGATGCGACTGCGGAAGTGGGAAGCGGTGGAGGTCGAGGGCCTGGGGCAGACTTTCCCGATGAAGGCACCGGACGACCACAGCATCGGATTCTTGCAGGTATTCGCCACCTTCGACGACGCCACGGAAGCGGCGGACGGTGGCAAGTACGGTGTCGTCGAGATCAAGGAGGCGGTGCAGCAACCGAATCCGACTGTCGACTACTCCGCGCTACCGGAAGGCTTCTACGCGGCGACGAACTGCGACCAGGTGGCGGCCGGCGAGACGTTCTACTTCCGCGTACACGACCACCCCGAGCTCGGCCCCGTCGTCTGGGGCTTCAGCGTGTACCGTCGCCAGCGCGGCTACCGAACTCTCGGGCGGCAGTTGGCCGGGTGGCTCGCGCTCCCCGCCAACACCAACATCCTCATCGTGCCAGACTGCGACCGGGTGAAGCACCCGAAGGGTGGCCATGGAAAGCACTGAGAAGCACGCCGGCATCCGCGCCGCGCTGGCCGAATACGACGCAGCGGTTGCGGCTGCGGTGAAGAAGATGACGGCGCTGCGCCAAGCGGTTGCCGATGACCCGACGACTGGCAGGGGAATCCGGGCCACACTGCCGCAGTTCCCCGACGATGACCTGCTTGCCCTCATCCGAAGGACGCTGGCGCAGCCGAAGAAGGAAAAGTAGATGCACGACAAAGCCATCGAACAGAAGCCGGTGCCGCACCTGACAGTGATGCGCTGCTTGGACGACCCAACGAAGTTGTGCCGCGACAACCTCAAGACCTGCACGCAATCCGGATACGAGTGCATGGACGACGGCAGCGAACACGTCACCCACAACACCGTCGACTGCGACGTCTGCAAGGCGCACCGTCGTGAGGTCGCCAAGGCTTGACCACCACCCAAGCCCTCGTCGCGTGCAAGGCCGGGTTTCCGGCGTTGAAGTGGAAGCGCGACCGCAGCACCAGATGCGGCGCTATTGGCATTGGCCACGGCATCCGAGTGGAGGTCTGGCTAACGCTCGACGATGGGTGGCGAGCGAACGCCGGTCTCACGGCTGATCCAGAACGGCTTGGCCCATGGACCGGCAAGTCGCTCCGCCCGACCCTGCGCCGCGCCAAGGCCGCGATGCTGCGCGAGTCGACGAGGTTGCGGTTGGCGGCGGGAGGTGGCGGATGACGTCGGCTGGACTGGCCACTGAGGTGCAGGGTGTCTTTCGCGTGTGGCTTGCCGGCGCGCACCCCAAGCCGAAACGGCGTTGGCATCCTGGCGCGTTCCGAACACGGCAGCTTGCGCGCGGCTTCTGCCGCAACAGGGCGCACGAAGGAACGTGGTGGATTGTCCACCCCGACGGAACTGAGGAAGTGTACGCGAGGGCAGCATGACGGCGACTGAATTGGCCACCGCGCTCCGGGCGCGGGCTGCCGAAGCAGAGGCAACGTATGGCGGCATAGTGCTGCCTGCGGCACGGTCGCGACTGCTTGCAGCCAAACGTCAACTATCCGAGCGATCGGCGGGCCGACTACATGCAGCCGTGCCCAGCGGAACTAGACGGCGGCGACGACCGGGATTGCAAGTGCGGGGCGGCTCTGGGCAACGCCAGCATCGACGGCCTGCTCGCCAGCCTGGAGCGGGCGCTGACGGGAGACAAACCATGACCCCGCGCGCCAACCTCGGCCGGCTGCAGGTGCTCGCCGTGTTGACGAACGTGGAGCCATTGCGCGTGGAGACGGCGCAACGCTGCGTGCCGACGCTGGACGCCCAGAGCCCACGCGACATGACCGCAGTGTGCAGCCGGTGCGGGCGGCGGTTGACCATGGACGACATGGGCGGCGGGGAGCCCGGACCAGGACCGATGAAGCCACTGCCAGCGTGCAAACAGGAGCCCACACCATGAGCCGAAGCAAAAGCGCCGCAGCCGCGTGCGTGCTGCAAGGTTGGACCGATGGCGTTCGCATTTCGTCCAGCCGCGTCGGCGTGTCCGACGTGATCGACTACTTCCTGTGGTTGCACCGGACGTCCGCCTTCACGGCGACGGAACTGTGCGAGGCGTTGGCGCTCGGCAACAACGAGTTCCACATGTCGCTCACGGCCCTGACCCGCGATGGCGTGATCGTCGAGGTGGCGGATGGGCTCTACGCCTACGGTGGCGGACTGCCGCAGACCGGCAAGGTTGCAGGGCGTCCTCGGCCAGACGCGGCCGACCTGGCGCAAGGCGGGGAGACGTGAAAACCTGCATCGACGGCGGGTGACGTGGAGGTCAAAGTGAAGCAAAAACGATTGCGCGTTCCGCACGCCAAACCCGGCGAGCTCCTGGCGCGCTGGGGCAAAGAAGAGCCAGGGCGCGGGCACGGCGCGGACATCGTGTACGCGTGGGGCGACGGCTGCGACAGGTCAGACCCTAGGTGCTTGGCCGCCGCGTTGGGTGACCGTCGCCGGTACGACATGGGGCCGGAGCGGTCCCTGTTCGAGTTGCTGGAAGCCCGCGGCTACGACATCACCACCCTGCGCTTCAGCATTCAGAAGAAGGCGGCTGGAGATTCACCGTGAAGATCAAGCATGTGTGGCACTGCAAGCCGCCGAGTCAGACGGTCCATGCCTTCGTCCCGCTCGTGGCGCGCAGAGGACAGCGGTGCCGGTCGGCGTGCGGCGCGACTGGAGAGGCGTGGCCCATTCTGGCACCGAACGAGGACGGCAAACGCTGCAAGGCCTGCGTTTCGGCATTGGCGAGGCGTGAAGCCAAGTGGGCGGCAGAAGCAGCGGAAGCAGCGGAAGGTGGCGAATGAAGTGGGATGGCAAACCGCGGCTTTCACGCCGCCGACATCAGCGCACGCAGTTGCTCGTGTGCCAGAACGGATGGGGAGCAGGCTGGCTCAGCCGGCGCTACTACATCGCGGCTGGCGAGGATCGTCAGCGGCATGACCAGTGGGTGACGTTCTTCGACCGCAAGGGATGCTGGGGCGCGAACTGGAGCGGCGGACGGGCGCGAATGCTGGCGACGGGAGGCGCAGCGTGAGCGGGCGAGAGGACGAAGCCGACGCTGTGTGCCAAGACGGCACGACCTACGCGCCCAACCGCGGTATCTGGGGGCTTACCGCCGACCTCGTGCTAACAGACGGCTACGACAGCAAGCCAGATCCCGAAGTACGGGTCTGCGCTGGCAAGTCTGTGCCGCCGGCGTACCCAACACTGGACGAGCAGGTTCGCATCGCAGACCTGATGCTTGCGCGCTGGCAGCGGTTCCGCGCCAGTGCCCTCGCCGCGCACAAGGCTGCCCTGGCTGAAGGCTGGAACCGGTGAGCACCCGGGCCCTGCCATGACTGGCAAGCAACTTACGAACGCGTGCAGGACATGCCCATTCCGGCGCGGCGCTCGTGCAGCAGACATGCCTGGTGGCTTCGACGTGGCCTGGGCAGAGGGCCTCCGCCCCGCGTGCAGGGAGACCAAGTTCGGCACGGCGATCTTGACATGCCACAACCTAGAGTACGACTTCGAGTCTGTGTGCGCCGGTTTTCTGAACGATCAGTTGCTGCACAACACACCGAGCCTGCCATTGCGCCTTGCGTACACACGCGGCAAGGTAGTGCCGCCAGACCACGCGGACCCAGAGCTGCTGTCCTACGAGGAAATGCTCCTCCAGATGCAGAGCGACCCGACAGCCGACAACCGCAGCCGGAGGCGCAGGCCGTGACACCGTTGTACACACCCTCTTGGCCGCAAGCAATGCTGATTCCACCACCTGCCCGGAGCCAGCCACCATGATCTACGAGCTGTTTCCGCCGTGTGTAGAACAAGCCTACTGTCTGGTCTGGGGTGACCCGGTTCGGAGCCCGCTAGCCAACTTGGCGATTCACCAGTACCAAGCCGCAATCTTGGCTGCCCAAAACCAACGCCATCTGACGGGCCTGACCCCCGAAAACCTCACCGGGTCCCAAGACTGCTTCACCTGGGCGTGGGCCAACCCGGTGCCCAGTTGCCCCCTCGAAACCTATGCGCGGGAACTGTACGAACAACTGAAAGCAGACGGGCAAAGTCATGCCCTCGCACATGTCGCCATCTCAGCCCTGGCACAAGTGTCTGAACTGACTGGTGGCTGTCCTTGGGATCTGACTGACACGCACGGCTACCACGTCATCGCAAGCAAGGGCAGCACGCACGCCTAGGGACGCGTGTCTGCCCACCGACGCGTAGCTGGCGCAGATATTTCGACGAGATATTCGGTATCAGAGTCAGGTCCTACAGGAACGTCTACGGTTGACGCCCTGACCCCGCGGTGTTACTCACGCCAGCCCGCTGGCACTCCACACGACTACTGCCGGTGCTTGGCGGCGGGCGTGAGTGACCGCACACAAGGAGAGAAAGACCCATGCCAGACATGATGAAGCAGTGGCCTGTCGAATCCGTCCGGAGGAGCAGCATCCTCCGTGAATTCGACGGCTTCGTGAACTCTCGGCAGGTCCAGCGCGACCTGACGCAGATGAAGCAAACGATCGAAGAGGCAGGCCTGAAGGTGCCCCCGATTGTCTGGAAGATCGACGAGGAGCGCGACGACGGCGATGAGCCGACCTACGTGCTCATCGACGGCGCCGGCCGCCTGACCTGCATCGACGCGATCGTGGAGGAGGTCGAGGGCGCTGAGGCGACGTTCGAGTTCCTCCAGTGCTCGATCTACACGGGCGACCTGGACGGCGCTCTGGTGGAAAACCTGCGTGCCAACGTCGACCGCGAGTCGCTGAATCCCATGGACGAGGCGGACGCTGTCGGCCGGCTCATGGACCGCCTCGGAACCCAGGAGCGAGTCGGCCTCGCCCTCGGCCACGTGCAGGGCTGGGTCTCGACCCGCCTCTCGCTGTCCCGCCAGCTGATCCAGGAAGGCAAGGACGCCCTGCGCGTCGGAGCCATCATGCTGGAGCAGGCCAAGCGCCTCGCCAGCTGCGTGACCAAGGTCAAGAACGTCGTCCGCCCGAACGTCGAAAAGCAGCAGGAGCTGCTGGAAAGGATGCTCGCCAAGAAGGAAGCCGCCGAGCGCGAGCGCGGCCCCGGCAAGAAGCCGCGTACCATCCGGTCGAAGGATGACCTCATCGCGCTGCGCAAGCGCCTGCTCGAGTCGGAAGACATGGACGCGGCGCACCAGGTCTCGGCCCTGACCATCGTCGGCTGGTACTTCATGGAGGTCTCCGACGAGGAGGTCGTCCACCCCCAGCCGCGCGTCATCGGTGGCCAGGCGGCCATGCCGGACCCGGAACCGGAGCAGTCCGCCCAGGCTGAGGACGACGCCCCGAAGAAGCGGCGCCGGATCAAGCAGCAGGCATGACGAACGAGCAAGAGCTACGGCTTCTCCTCCGCGCCGCGTACCCGGTGATCCACGTTGTCTCCGCAGAGGAAGACCGCGTGATCGATACGGTTGTGAGCGTGGAGGAGAAGCTGGCGCAACAGCGCGTTCGACCGTCGACCGCCGTGTCGACAGAGTACAAGCCAGTCGGACTGCGCGACATCTACGTGTGGTCAACCACTGAAGGGCTGCTGCAGCTGACCAAGGACCAGAAGCGGTGCGTGAAGGTCGTCGACAGGACCGACATGCTCGTGCCAGAGAAGATCACTGGCATCGACACGCCACTGAAGGTCCTCGACCACGCCGCCAAGCGCTCGCTCGGTCAGCACTCTCTGTACATCCTGAAGGACTTCCCGTTCTTCCTCAACGGGAACTCAGGCTACGCCGTGCAGCGCGCACTGCGCGACCTGATCTTCCAGGTGCGCACCAGCGGGCAAGTCCGCGTCACGCTGATCCTCGTGGACAGCACGTCCGAGCTGCCGGAGCGGGTGGAGAAAGCCGTTACGGTGCTGGAGTGGGCGCTGCCTACCCGGGACGAGCTCAAGGACTTCGCGCTCAGCCAGTTGCGTGTGTCCCCCCGCATGCGCGGGCTGACGCCCGAAGCGCTACTGGCGATGGCAGAGCGCATCGCCGAGTCCGCAGCTGGCCTGACGTTCGTCGAGGCGGAGAACGTCGTTTCCAAGGCTCTCGTGCTTGGAAACGCCACGAACCTGATCGACCTACGCGCCGTCGTGGCGGAGAAACGGATCATCGTACGCAAGTCAGGCGTGCTGGAGTTCGTCGACACCGACCTCGACCTCGACCAGGTCGGTGGTCTGGAGCACCTGAAATCCTGGCTCGGGACACGGGCCAGGGCGTTCACCAAGGAGGCGCGCGCGTTCGGCCTCCCCACCCCGCGCGGTGCGCTGCTGCTCGGCCTGCCGGGCGCCGGCAAGTCGCTCACGTGCAAGGCCATCGGCAACTCGTGGGGCATGCCCGTCCTGCGCATGGACGTCGGCTCCCTGATGGGCTCGCTCGTCGGGTCCTCCGAGGGCAACATGCGCAAGGCGCTCAAGACGGCTGCTGCCGCTGCGCCGTGCATCCTGTGGCTGGACGAGCTCGAAAAGAGCCTGGGCGCCGGTCGCGGTTCCTTGGACGGCGGTACGACGTCGCGAGTGTTCGGTACCTTCCTCACGTGGATGAGCGACCGGACCGAGCCTATCTTCGTCGTCGCCACTGCCAATGACGTGTCCGCGCTGCCACCAGAGCTACTGCGGGCCGGACGCTGGGACGCCATCTTCTTCGTCGACCTGCCGACCGCGGCAGCGCGGGCGGACATCTTCCGGATCGTGCTCCGGAAGCGTGGCAAGGACAAACTCGGGCTTGACGTCGAGAAAGCAGCGCAAGCTGCTGACGACCTGTCCGGCGCCGAGATCGACATGGCGGTTACGTCAGCCATGCACACGGCGTTCGCGGCCAATCGTGAGCTCACGGACGAGGACATCCTCGACGCCGTCAGCAAGACGATCCCGGTCGTGCGTACCATGCCCGAGGCTGCAAGCGCGCTGCGCGACTGGGCCAAGGGACGTGCGACTCCTGCCAGCGCCGCACCCGGGCGCGACGAGCGTGCACAGAGCGAGGCACGCGGGCTTGGTCGCATCGTGGACGCCCTGGGCGACGATGAGTTCAGCGACTTCGGCAAGAACGAGTCGTCGTGACTAGCAGGCTAGCTACGGGGATCCCGGCACTGGACGCCGCGTTGGGTGGCGGGATCCCCGTAGGCCTGTGCGAAATCTTCGGCGACGAGCATGACGCACACGTCGCGCTTGCACTGCTCGCGCTGCGCAGGTCTGATGGTGCGAAGTTCTTCGCCCCCTCGATGCTGCCGTCCGACTTCGAGAAGAAAGTCGCTGGACAGTGCGGCGTCGTGCACGCCGGTACGTACGAAGCTGCGGTTGCTGCGGTGAGCCGCGCTATCGAACTGTTGCCTTGCTGCACCGTGGCGGTCCTGTCCTCGCAGATTGAAGCGGAGCAGGAGCGTGCGGCAGACCTTGGCGAAGCCGACATGTACGCCCGGTACTGCACCGTGCGGCAGCTGCTGTACGACCTGCGCAATCTTGCAATCCGCAACGACGCGCTGGTCATCCTGCTGTCGGAATCGCGCGACGCCATGCGTGGCGGCGGGCGCATCCGTTCGTCGCTGGAAACCATCGCAGCGCAGGTGTGCGACACGAGAATCCGCTGCATGACCAAGCAGGTGTCGGTCATGTACGGACAGACAGCGTTCAAGGGCGTAGAGTGCAAGGTCATCCGCTCGCTCGCCAGTCCACCTGGCGGTACGTGCACCGCGCACTTCCTGCCAGACGTCGGGTTTTCCGTCGGCCTGGAGCACCTAAAGTGGATGACAGCGCAGAGAACCGCGTGTAGAAAGGGAGCCTACTGGGAACTCCAGACGGGCGAAAGACTAGGACCTGGGTGGCTGACCGCCGCCCGACAGTTGGAGGCACTATGGGCCACAAAGTGACCGTGACGATCGAACCGAACGGCATTGCGAAGGCGGAGATCGACGGCATGTGCGGCGAGGGCTGCACCGACGTCCTCGCCGCCCTCACCAAGGCGATGGACGCCAGCGACAGCGGCGTCAAGAAGAAGGACGAGTTCTTCCTCAGCGAAGACGCCACCGCCCAGAGCACCGGTTTCTAGCCGCGCTCGGGCCAGAACCTGACTTGTTCCGTGTGACGGAGACCACATGACCGACCCAGCCACCGCTCAGCTCCGCGTGCACAGCATCACGCACGGCTCGCGTGCCAACGGGCCTGGCGTCGCCAGCATCCTGCACCTCCAGGGTTGCTCCATCCGCTGCCCAGGCTGCTTCAACCAGCAGACTTGGGACCATAGCCGCGGCAACCTTCGGTCCGTCCAGAATGTGCTGGATGAACTCGACTCTGCACCGCACGACCTCATCGCCATCAGCGGCGGCGAGCCACTGGAGCAGGCCGAGCCTCTCCTCCTCCTGGTCGAACGCCTCTACCAGCTCCAACTGGCAAAGGGCGTCCTCCTCTACACCGGAACCACTGCCGACGAGCGACAAGCTATTCCGCAGTGGCCGCTCATTCGCGGCTGTGTAGACTTGACCGTCGCCGGGCGATACGTTCGCGACCAGGCGTTGACCCCCGTGCGGGGTCTCTTGGCATCCTCCAACCAACAGTACATCTTCGGCGGCCACGGCCGCATCCGAGAAAGCGACCTCAAGGGTCGGCCCTCGGTCGAGGTCGTCGTAGGCAGCGACGGCATGACCGTGATGGGTTTTCCGAGCAGCAACATGCTCAGGGAGATGAGAACAGCATGAGCGCAGTCGCCACCATGAAACTCAAGGGCGTCACCGACGCCGCGTGCGCACGCCGCGCGTTGGAACTGATGAACTTCGCGCCTGTGCGGGAGCCCAGTTCCTACCCGCGCGGTGCGATCGCCACGGTGAACGGCGCCGACCTCGGCGTCGGCCACCCGTTCCACCTCGTGCAGGGGAAAGACGGGGAGATCGCGTACCACTACGACTCCGACGACACGGCGGCGCTGGCCGCACGCGCCGGCGGAACCATCGAGACGCGCATCGCCCAGTACTACGCCGCCGCGAAGGCGGAGAAGCACCTCGCCGACAACGGCTACTCGTGCGAAGTCGTCAAGGACGGCGGCAACGTCCAGGTGGTCGGCACCGCTTGGTGACCGACAGCTAGTGAACGGTGAGGGGGTGCGCAAGCGCCCCCTCATTGTTAGCCGGCACAGCACGGAGGCGCGCGTGAATTCTGTTCTCACCTTCCTACGTGCCCTGCCGGGAAAGATCTACGCCGCAGGCGCCGCCGTTCTGGCTGTCGTACTCGGCGCACTGCTGTACATGAAGCGCGAACAAGACAAGGAGCGCGCCAAAGTGGCCGCCGAGGCGAAGGTGCGCGAGACGCTCGTAGCCCGCGGCGACGTGCACAGGGACGCGGCCGACGCCGTGGTAGCTGTGGAAACAGCGCACACGGAGGCAGTGGTCGCCGTGGAAGTGCGGCACGCCAAGGAAGACGCTGCCATCGCCGCCGTGGCGGGGACAGTACCGCCTCCAGGTGCGAGCGACACCGACATCGCCGCCGGCTGGAACGACGCCATCGACGCGCAGAAGAAGGATCAGCC
>ERZ1292623.1173-Hain-H51-01um-R1-1173-length-25843-cov-18_pt1 | contig 25843 bp, 39 predicted proteins | sample MGYA00564398_ERZ1292623 | MGnify/ENA primary metagenome ERZ1292623 (study PRJEB36523, sample SAMEA6512633) | groundwater metagenome | collected 2019-01-07 | study: AquaDiva: Metagenomics assemblies of 32 groundwater samples | reverse complement strand
CTCCGCGAGCGTCGGAGCTGAACTATGTGCCCGACTGACTATTTTTACACTTTCTTCGGCTATTTTTCAATAAGGCCTCATTATTTTATAAGTTTGAGACTCTCGAAGCCTTGCGTGTCGAATTTCACGGCGGCGGCCGAAGGCGCCGGCACTTCGAGCGCGCTTTCCAACGTTCCGCCAATCGAAACGATACTCCAAACCACGAAGCCGCCAATCAGAAGACATAGAAGAACGGCTAGAATTAAGAAAATGGATTGTTTTTTTTCAAACATAATTTACCCGGTAGTAGAAACTCGATTGCGAAGCGAGTGATTTTCAATATTTTTATCGGATATCATTTGTATTAATTATAGCTTTTTAATTCGGGTATTTTATAATTCTTGCGAAGAATATCATCGAGTTTTCACTACCGGGTTTATCTGTAAAAAACCCGGGCGCTCACCGACATCGTGAGCTTTGTTCCGTCGCTATTGATGGAAATCTTGTCGATAGAATTCAAATACCGGAATTCCTGAAGAGATTTTATAAACGACATCAGAGAAGAGAAGTTCTCGGAACCCGTAACCAAACTAAAGGAGATTGTTCCGAGACCCTGTCCAGATTTGGGCGTTTCGCCGGCAAAAGAAAATCCGTATTCGACATTGTTCCGCGCCGCGAGCGTTTGTATATCCCGATTGAGATTTATAAGCTGGTCATATGACGGAATAATGTTATAAAGAACGTTCAGATAATTCTTGGCTTTTGAATTGTATTGGGAACGCAAATTAGCCAAATCTCCGGCTGAAGTCGTCCGACTCGCGAGAGAAGCTCGAGCCGTCTCAATTTTACCCATATAATCGGCCATATTGCCCTTAAAAAAGAGAATGCCTCCGAAAAGCGCGGCCATAAGAAGAAATGTGACGCTCGCCTCAATGATTAATTTCTTTTTGAAATGATTTTCCATTCCTTTGTTCTATTATACCCGGTACTGCAACTTTATTGTAGCATTGGGGCCATGTATGAACCAAAAATTATTGTAGTACCGGGTTATAGCTCATTTAACCTATAATGATAAGAACTGCGATGGAAACTATCCGCCCAGACGAAGCGAATTATCCGAAACTTTTGAAAGAGCTGGAAAACGCTCCTTCCCCTCTTTATTTCACCGGCTCTCTGCCGAAGGCAAACGACGTATTGGTGGCTATCGTGGGCACGAGAAAAGCCGGCCGGGAAGGCCTTTTAGCGGCCAAGCAAATCGGCCACGGCCTCGCCAAGGCCGGCGCGGTCGTCGTAAGCGGACTCGCCTTAGGCATTGACGGAGCGGCGCACGAGGGCGCAGTTGCGGCCCATGGCCGGACGATTGCCGTCCTCGGCACCGGCGCGGATTTCATTTATCCCGCCGCCCACGAAAATCTCGCCCGTGAAATATTAGAGAACGGCGGGGCGATACTCTCGGAATATTCGCCGGGAACGCCGTCTCTCCCTTATCAATTTTTGGAACGGAATAGAATCATCAGCGGACTCTCTGTCGCAACCGTGGTTATCGAAGCGCCGGCCCGTTCGGGCGCGCTTGCGACGGCCCGCTTCGCTTTGGAGCAGGGCCGGGAACTTTTCGTCGTGCCCGGCCCAGCCGTGAGCCAGAATTATCGCGGCTCCCATATGCTTTTAAGGAACGGCGCCCGAGTCGTAACTTCCGCCGAAGAGATATTGGAAGACCTGGAAATCATCATGGAAAATCTCCAAATGGCCCTGCCGCTTGCGGAGAAAAAAGGAAGCAATTCCGCGATTATCGAAGCTCTCAAAAATTCGCCGGAGCCGCTCACAGTTGACAAGCTGGCGGAAAACACTAATCTTGAAATTCATATACTCAATCAGCGCCTGACTCTTCTGACTATGGAGGGGTTGATAGAAGAGAAGGGCGGCCGATTCAGATTAACCAGGCAGTAGAAATGCGATCATATAAAATTCGAATCGGATGATATTGGAAAAATGCTTAATGTTTGTGTAAAAATAAATAACGGAATTATTACTGCGATTCGAAATCGCATTTTCACTGCCTGGTAAAAATGGATTTAGTCATCGTCGAATCACCCACCAAAGCCAAAACGATTTCAAAATATCTCGACTCGTCTTTCGAGATTCGGGCCAGCGTCGGTCATATCCGGGACCTTCCCAAAAATAACAAGAAGGCCATCGATATTCCGGCCGGTTTCGTGCCCCGTTACGAAATAGTGAAGGGCAAGGAAGCGGTCGTGGAGGAGCTGAAAAAATTGGCGAAAAAGGCCAAGATAGTTTATCTCGCGACCGACCCCGACCGGGAGGGCGAGGCCATCGCCTGGCATATCACCCAAGCCATCAGCTTGGGAAATCCTAAATCCGAAATTCCAAATTCCAAATATAAAAGAGTCGTCTTCCACGAAATCACGGAAAATGCCGTAAAAGAGGCGATGAAGCATCCGCGTGAAATTGATTTGAATTTATTGAAAGCCCAGGAGGCCCGGCGAATATTGGACCGGCTCTTTGGCTACGACCTTTCAGGGCTTATTTGGAAAAAAGTGCGCTACGGCCTCTCGGCCGGCCGCGTGCAATCTCCCGCTCTCCGCATTCTTATGGAACGCGAACGCGAAATAAAAGCTTTCGTACCCGAAACATTCTGGGCCATCTCCGGAAATTTCCTCACGGGGAAAAACGAGGAGATGACTCTTACGTGCGTCAAAGAACCCCGCGACCGGAAAGAGATGGAATATATTATTGAAACGGCCCGAACCGGCAAATGGGCCGTGACCGGCGTGAAGCAGACGGAAATAAAACGCTCGCCCCGGCCGCCCTTCACGACTTCCACTCTCCAGCAGGCGGCGAGTTCTCGGCTCGGCTATTCTCCTTCGCGCACGATGTCCATCGCCCAGAAACTTTATGAGCAGGGCCTCATTACTTATATGAGAACAGACAGCGTGAATATCAGCAAAGAAATCCTGCCCGCTATCCTAACGGAGGTGGAAAGCAAATTCGGCAAGGAATATGTAGAACCTCGCGTCTTCGTCACAAAGAGCAAAAATGCGCAGGAGGCCCATGAAGCTGTCCGGCCCACGCAGATAAAAAAAGGAACGGCCGGGAATACCGAGGAACAGAAACGCCTCTATGCGCTTATCTGGGAACGCACCATCGCAACGCAAATGGCGGATGCAAAACTCCTCCGTACGACCGTGACGGCGAATGTGGGAATCGAGGATATCCTACCGGATTTTACGGCGAGCGGCAGTATTGTGCTTTTTCCCGGCTGGCTCGCGGGCGATCCGCGCTCGCGCGGCGAAGAAAGAGAAATGCTCCAAGTCTTGAAGGGCGAACCGCTCACTTTGAAAAAAATCGATGAAGAAGAAAAACAAACGGAGCCGCCGCCCCGCTACACGGAAGCCGGCCTGGTGAAAGAATTGGAAAAAAGGGAAATCGGCCGGCCTTCTACCTATGCCGCCATCATCTTCACCCTGCTCAAAAGGAATTATGTGGAAAAAGAGGGCCGGGCGCTTCGGCCGACCGATACCGGCGAAGTGGTGTCCGGATTCGTAGAAAAGAATTTTGAGAATTATATAAGCGACACTTTTACGGCCGAGATGGAAAATGATTTGGACGAAATTGCGGACGGCAAGCGGGATTATGAAAAAACCCTCAAGGATTTTTACGGCCCCTTCTCGAAAGACGTGAAAGCGAAAGATAAGCTGGAAAAAGCCACGACGCTGGGCGAGGATGTCCGCTTCAAATGCCCCCTGGACGAAAGCCACGGCATTATGGACATAAAACTTTCTCGCACCGGCCGATTCTTGAGCTGTAAGCTTTTTCCGAAATGCATGGGCGCGCGGAAAATTGACGGTTCGATTATGGAACCGCCCAAAGAAACCGGCGAAATTTGCCCCAAATGCGGCAAAGGCAAACTGGTGGAAAAAGAAGGCCGCTTCGGCAAGTTCATCGCCTGTTCCACTTATCCGAAATGCAAATTCATCAAACAGAGCGAGAATAATATCAAAGGCACTGGCGTAAAGTGCCCGCTTTGTCCGCCAGCCGGCGGAGGCGGAGAAATCGCCGAGCGGCGGGGACGCTTCGGTCCTTTCTTCAGCTGTACCAACTATCCGGAGTGTAAATTCATAATGAAATCCAAGCCCACCGGAAACAAATGCGCCCTTTGCAATTCACTGATGATGGAAGGCACGAAAACGATACCCGAAAGGTGCTCGAACAGGGCTTGTCCCAACCACAATCCACACAAATTGAATAAATAAAAAATCCAATTAGAATGGTGTTAAAATCTCCGGCCCATTATTCGTAATGACGATAGTTTTTTCGAAATGCGCGCTCATACTTCCGTCTTTCGTGGAGTAGCTCTCATCGCTCTTGTTCTGGCGGATTTGGGAAGTGCCCGAAGAGACCATCGGCTCGATAGCCAGAACCATTCCCTCTTTTAATTTCATCCCCTCGCCCTTCCGGCCGTAATTATAGACCGAGGGCTCCTCGTGGAGTTTCAAGCCCACCCCGTGGCCCGTAAGACCCGCTATAATACTCAATCCGTTCGTTTCCACATGGTTCTCTATGGCCCAGCCGATATCGCCCAGTGTGTTGTCCTTTCTGGCCTCCGTAATGCCCAATCTTAGGGCTTCCTCGGTCGTTTTAAGCAGCTTCTTCACTTCCGGTGCCACATCTCCCACCGCCACGGTCAAAGCCGAATCCGTGATATAACCCTTATAAACCACCCCGAAATCCAACTTCAAAACATCGCCGCTCTGGAGCGCGTAGCTCGTGGGTTCTCCGTGAACCACTTGATCATTCACCGAGGTGCAAATATTGAAGCTGTAGAGATGAGACGAACCTTCAGATTTGTAATTCAAAAAAGCCGAAGTCGCGCCGGCTTCCTTAAGCATCTTTTTGGCAAGTTCTTCAAATTCCAAAAGAACAACGCCGACTTTAACTTTGGCACGGAGCGCGAGAAGAATGTCCGTGAGTATTTTTCCGGAAACGCGCAAACCATCCAAATCTTTTTCGTTTCTGATAATCATATCGGGTTATTTGAGTTTCAGCGCTTTTTTGACGTTTTCGAAAACTTTGTAGGGCAGGGGTTCGCCGTTTATTGGGAAAACCTTGAACTTTCTTTTCTTCATTCCGGCGATTATCGGATAAGTGCGGTTGTGGTATTCTTTCAGGCGGACTTTTATCACTTCCGGCTTATCAAGCGAACGGGTGCGCATCTTCCCGGCGCAGAAAGCGCAGTTTTCTATCTTTGTGCCGGATAAAAGCGGTAAGCCACAAACGGAGCACACGAGCCGATGACTGTTCCGATCAAGCGATGCTTTCTCGCTCACCTGAAGCTGCACTACGACGATATTGGCTTTGCCATAAAGCCTTTCGAGCACTTTCGCCAAACCGTTATCTTTCGTTCCGAACGCTTCGGGCAATGTTCTGGGAGAACCGCTGAAAACTATGCTATAGCCCAATTTTGACATTTTTCCGGCGAACTGAGCGGTAATCTTAAAAACCCACGAAGGGGTGCAAAGCACGCCCGAATCGAAAATGCGCCGTTCCCGCCGAAGGACCGCGCTTTTCTCCCATCCGGGAGACCGGACCAGGCTTTCGATATACCGTCCCGTATCGAAATGAATGAAATTGTATCTCCGCGCCAAAAGCTCCGCCTGCGTCCCCTTCCCGCTTCCCGGCGGCCCATAGATAATGACGGCTTGTTTTTGCATAAAATAATTATATCCTAATTTTTCCGAAAGGCGAATATCGGTTGCAAAAATCCCGGGGGCGCGCTTATAAGTTTATAGGCATATTTTCTGATTGGCGAAGCAATTCCATGCCAATATATAGCTAAACCAATCGCTTTCTAAATAAGAAAAAACGCCGCTTATGATTATAAGTAAGCGACGTTTATGAAATCGTCTGGATATTTTAAGGTAGGTTCTTCCAATATCTTTCTTAAAGAAATCGGCATCTCTCTTATTTTTCTGTCTAACCCTTCTTCTTCATATGGTGCTTTTCTTGGAATTGCCTGCAGAGCACGAAAAAATAATGGGAATTATACGCAAAGTTAATACGGCCACACCTGTCCCCCTCAAAAAGCCCGCTCTGACCACTATTCATTAGAGCTCTTTCTTCTTGGGTGGGTTTCTTAACCACTAAAATCAGATCAATATCCGATTCTTTGTGGCAGGTATTTTTTGCGGTACTTCCGTACAAATAGGCATAAAGAAAACAATCTCCCATCTTTTCCTTAAGCTTATCCAGGTATTCCTTCGCTAACGATATCCTTTTTCTTGCCAGTTCTGTGAAACTGTCAATTTCCATAATATTCCCCACTACCACTTTCCGATATCACAGGTCAAGCCAAAATCCATTCTCAAGCCTAAAGAAACCTGGGTGGTATAATTAAATATACCACCCAGTGTTTTTATCTCGGGAGGGATAAAAAAAGCATCAAGTATTATATATAATAGCGGCGCTACAATCGATTGTAGCGCCCGAATCCCCCGACAACGGTCAGGCGGCCAGTCCATCGGGTGGAGGTTTTTAGATTTTTATAGCAGAATATTTATATGTTTAATAACGCTGCCTTCATAGATAGCAATAATCTCTATCAAGCAATGAAAGAGATTCGGTGGCCTCTTGATAACATAAAATTCAGGAGATTTCTCCGAGAAAAATACCACGTTCAAAAAGCATATTTATTCATAGGATATATGCCGGAGAATCAGGCAATAACAAGACTATATACTGATTTTTAAACCTGTTTTAACTCTTAAAGATGGAACCACTAAAGGTAATTGCGATGCCGATCTTGTATTGAGAGCTATGATCGAGTATCCCAATTATGATAAGGCAGTAATTGTAAGTGGTGATGGTGATTATTATTCACTTATTGATTATTTGAAATCCAAGGATAAATTGGAGCAATTGCTCATTCCAAACGAACTTAAATACTCGGCATTACTTAAAAAGGTGAATGACGAGCACTTAAAATACATTTCTTTTATAAGTGCACAAAGGAAGAAACTAGAATATTTACCCTAAAAATGAAAAGGGGCCCAGAAGGACGGAACCTTAAGGGGGCCTTTTCGTGGTGATACTTTTACAGTATACACTAGGCATATTCCAGAAATCAATGAACTGTGGATAACGCCTGTGTTTAGTGCCCCTCTAGGAAGGAGGTAAAAAAACGGGATTTGAGTGAAAACCGGTGCGGTGAAAAAGTGGGTAAAAGCTCCGCTTTTTATCGACATCGCTCGGACAAAACAAAAGCAATGTTTTTGCTTTGCTCCTCGCTCGTCGATAGAGGAGGGTTTATTTCTAGAATATCCCCTCGTATTCGCGCACCGTCAGTTGGCTCTCAATCTGCTTCATCACCTCAAGCGCCACAGCCACGATGATAAGAAGAGCGGTGCCGCCGATGGTAAGAGCCTGAATGCCCGTAAATATCTGGGTCAGGTTCGGAAGGACGGCAATAACGCCCAGGAAGAGCGCACCGAAAAGCGTGATGCGCCGCACAATCCGGCCCACCATCTCCGCAGTCGCCTCGCCCGGCCGAATGCCCGGAATGAATCCCCCGCTCCGCTGGAGGTTTTTGGCGATTTCCTGCGGATCGAAAGTGATAGCCGTATAAAAATAAGTGAAGAGTACGACGAGCGCGAAATAAGCCAAGCTGTAGAGCGGAATATTCGCGAAGAAGCCGCTCACGAGCTCGTTCAATTTCAAGGAAAGCGCCGGCGAGAAAATCGAGGCCGCCTGGGCGATGAACTGGGGAAAGAGCAAAAGCGAGATGGCGAAGATGATAGGAATGACGCCCGCCTGGTTCACGCGGAGAGGCAGATAGGTGTTCACGCCGCCGTACATCTTGTTTCCCCGCACCTGCTTGGCATAGGAAACTGGAATTTTCCGTTCGCCCTCGTTTACAAAGACAACGCCCGCGATGACGATAACGCTCAAAACAACGAAAGCGATATAGGTCGGCAGCATAGCCGGATTATAGTTGAAGAAAGCCGCGCTCACCTCCTGGGGCAGTTGGCTCACGATGCCGGCGAAGATGATGAGCGATACGCCATTACCAATTTTGTATTCGGAGATAAGTTCGCCGATCCACATCAAAAAGATACTGCCGGCCGTAACTACAATGACATTTCCGAAGAAATTAACGAAAGATAAGTGGTCGAGAATCCCCTGAGAAGTAAGGAGGTTCAAAAAACCGTAAGATTGGAGAATAGCCAAAGGCACAGTGAGATAGCGCGAGATGCGGTTGAATTTCGCCTGGCCCGCCGCCCCCTCTTCGTAGTAGGCTTTCTTGAGATTCGGAAAAACAATCGTTAAAAGCTGCATTATGATAGTGGCCGTGATATAGGGGCCGACGCCGAGCATCATCACCGACAAATTGGAAAGGCCGCCGCCCGAAAATATATTCAGGAAGCTGAAAAGCTGGTTCGAGCCCAGGAATTGCTGGAGCTTCAAAACATCAATGCCCGGAATCGGAATGGTGGCCAGAAGCCGGAAAACGAAAAGCCAGAAAAGGACCATCAGAACCTTCTTTCTTAAATCCGGAATTTTGAATATCTGGAGAAACCTGTTCATATTCTTATTTTACGCTACCGCCGGCTTTTTCTATCTTAGCCTTCGCCGAAGCGGAGACTTTGATGCCTTCGAGAGCGAGCGCCTCATTCAATTCGCCGTTTCCGAGCACCTTTACGCGTTCCGAAAGCCTAGCGATAATTTTTTTCTGCACCAGAATGGTTTTATCCAATTTTCCGCCGACGGCATATTTTCCGAGGTCGCTGACATTGAGCTCGGTAGCCGGCTCCCTTCTGGACTTATTCTTCACGCCGCGGAGCTTCGGGAGCTTCGAGATGATATCCCGCTCAGCCGGACGCATGCGCCGGCCGGCGCGCGCCTTCTGTCCTTTCTGACCCTTGCCGGAAGTGGTGCCGCGCTTGCCGCCGCGGCCGACCCGCTTCTTCCTCTTCTTCGCGTTCTTCGATTTTAATTCGTGGGTTTGCATATTATTTTGATAAAGTCAGTTCGCTTAATTTTTTGAGAGCTTCGATGGTCGCCATCGCGTTCGCCAGTTTATTGGTCGTCCGTCCAAGAATCTTCGCCGAAATATCCTTAATGCCTACCATCTCCAAGACGACGCGGGCCGAACCGCCGGCAATAAGACCATGATTCAAGCGAGCGGGCTTTATACGCACCCGAGCGGCGCCGTACTTTGCCTCGACATCGTAAGGAATGGTGCGATTGTCTTTCATAACCACCTTGATGAGATTTTTCTGCGCCTGGCGCTTGGCCTTCTCGACGGAGGCGGCCACATCGAGACCTTTCGCGATGCCGACGCCCACCCGGCCCTTGCCGTCGCCGACCACAACCGTCGTGCGGAAGCTGAAGCGCTTGCCGCCGGCCATCACGCGGGTCACGCGGCGCACCTCAAGCACCTTGTCGCGGAACTCGCTCTTGGGCTTCATCGGCCCCCTGTTATTCGAACGGTTGTTATTTCTCTGGTATGCCATGGGATTATAATTTTAAGCCTCCTTCCCGCGCCGCTTCGGCGAGCGCTTTCACCCGACCGTGGTAGCGGTAATTGCCCCGGTCGAAGGCCGCTTCCTTCACTCCCGCTTTCGCGGCTTTCTCCGCGAGCGTTTTACCGACCGCTTTGGCGATATCCGCTTTTTTGATTTTACCTTTATTCTTGATTTCGAGCGAAGAAGCGGAGGCGAGCGTCTTACCTGTCGCATCATCGATAATCTGCGCGTAGATATGGATATTGCTCCGAAAAACCGAAAGACGCGGCTTCGGCGAGACGCTCTTGATGCGATTCCGGACCCGCTTTGCCCGGCGCATCTTGACCTGATTGTGTTTTTTTACGGAATTCATATTTTTGTTTTAAGAGCTGGCCGAGGCAGTCGCTTTCTTGCCGGCCTTGCGGCGGATGACTTCGCCCGCATAGTGGAAACCCTTACCCTTGTAAGGCTCCGGCTTTTTGAGCGCCCGGATATCGGAGGCTACTTGGCCTACGAGCGCCTTATCCGTCCCTTTGATTTTAAGAATGGTGTTTTTTTCGACTTCGAAAACGATGCCCTTCGGCGCCTCGTATTTCACCGGATGCGAGAAACCAAGATTCAGAGAAAGATTCTCCCCTTCTTTCACCATGCGGTAACCCACGCCGTCGAGAATGAGGGTTTTTTCGAAATCTTTCACGAGTCCGCTTATGGCATTTTGAACGAGCGCCCTCTGAGTGCCCCAATTGCTCCGATGCTGTTTTGTGGAATCATTAATCGTGAATTTCAATTCATCGGCTTCGAGATTCGAATCCACGCCCGAAAGCACGGGAACGATGAGTTCGCCCTTCTGGCTCTTTATCCGAATCTCTTTCCCTTCGAATGAGACCGTGATGCCGGCCGGTATTTTTATTGGTTGTTTGCCTATCTTACTCATGTGCCGATTATGTACGAATTTTCGAGTCTACGGACGAAGAAAATTCGTCCACAGAAGCGAGCATCCCGCACCTATGCGTAAAATCGCGACTTTTGATTTGAGTTGATGATGTCATATTCGTTCCCTTGTTTTTGTTTTTTATATTTATCATACGCATTAGGTGCGGGATAAGGTTTGATGCTGAAGAATTCTACGCCTTTGGCTTGAATTCTTCAATCAAGCCCTTACCAGATTTCGAATAAAAGCTGTCCGCCGACCTTCTCCCTTCTGGCCCGCTCATCCGTCAGAATGCCCTTAGGAGTCGTTAAAACCAATGTACCATAGCCGCCCTTCACTTTCTTGAGTTCCCGATAACCGGCGTAGTTCCGGAGAGATGGCTTGCTCCGGAATTTCAAACCGCTGATTTTCTTCGCGCCGTCCAATTCTATCTCGAGGTACTTCTTGTAGGATTTGCCTTTAAGCTCGACGCTCTTCACGAAGCCGCGCTCGGAAAGCACGTCCGCCACCGCCTTGTCGGCTTTGGTGGCCGTAACTTTAAGAATCGGCTTGCCGGCCGCCTGGGCATTTTTTATTTTTATGAGTAAATCTATGTACATATTGTTTTTACCAGGCAGTGAAAATGCGATTGCAAACTTCGTTTGAATCGGCAACTTTCATTATTTCCAATGACTTTTTTAAGTTTTTCATAATTTTGATGTTTTTCATTTTATTATAATCGCATTTCTACTGCCTGGCTTACCAGCTGGCTTTTTTTACTCCTGGGATATGGCCTTTCGAAGCCATTTCGCGGAAACATATTCGGCAAAGATTAAAATCGCGGATATAGCCCCTCTTGCGCCCGCACCGGAAACAGCGCAAAACCTTCCGGGTGCTGAATTTCGGTTTCTTTTCGCTTCTTGCAATGACGGATTTTTTGGCCATATAATTAATTTTTGTTAGGCGTGGGGGTTAATTTTTTCAATGGTAACCCGAGCCGGCGATACAAAGCAATCGCGGCTTCGCGGTTTTTCTTCCGGGGAACGATGGTGATTTGGAGCCCGAAGCTGGTTTTGGATTTTTCCTGGTCGATCTCCGGGAAAACGTCGTGTTCTTTGAAACCGATATTGAGATTGCCGCTTTCATCAATATTGCTCAATTCCAATCCGCGGAAGTCCTTCACGCGGGGCAGGGCCAAATTCACGAGCCGCTCGAAGAAATCTTCCATGTGCTTCTGGCGGAGGGTAACCTTGAGGCCGATAATCTGATTTTCCCTGATTTTGAAGCCCGCGATAGATTTCTTGGCCGCGCGGATCGAAGCTTTCTGACCCGTGATAGCGGCAAATTCCTTCGCCACTTCCGGCAGGATTTTCTCCTCGAATTGCCCCTGCTGGCTCAACCGGCCCAAGCCGGCGTTCACCACGATTTTTTCTATTTCTTGCCTTAAAAGTTTTTCTTTTTCCATGTTTTTATATTGTCGCTTGGCACTTCCGGCAGAAGCGGACTTTAATTTTATTATCCAGGCGATGGCCGACTCGCGTCGCTTTATGGCAAGAAGAGCAGACGAGCATTATATTGGAAACGTTCATCGGGCGCGAAAGCTCGATTGTCTGGCCCTTTTCGCCCTGGCGCTTCGGCCGAACATGCTTTTTGTATAAATTCAAACCTTCCACGCTCACGCGATCGGATTTCTGGTCGATCATAATCACCTTCCCCGTTTTACCGCGGTTCTTTCCGGCTAATATTTTCACCATGTCGCCTTTCTTAATATCCATATTATTTTATCAGGCAGTGAAAATGACCTTTTTGAATTTTTTCATGATTTTGATTTTTTTGTTTTATATAATCGCATTTCTACTGCCCGGTTAGACGAGTTCTTCGGCTAAGGACGCTATCGTGTCGTAGCCTCTTTCTTTTATTTCTCTGGGAATTGGGCCGAAGATGCGGGTCGCCTTCGGGTCCTTTTTATCCTTATCGATGATGACAACCGCATTTTCGTCGAAACGGACGTAAGTGCCATCCGCGCGATGGATGGCTTTCCGCTGGCGCACCACGAGCGCGTGGATAATGTCCTTTTTCTTTATCGGCTTCCGTGGCTCGGCCACCTGAACCGAAGCGATAATCACGTCCCCCACTTCGGCATAGCGCCGGCGGCTCCCGCCGAGCACGCGGAAACACCGGACGATTTTGGCGCCGGAATTATCCGCAACTTTCAGTATGGAACGTTCTTGTATCATTTTATTTTATCTTTTCGACGATTTCCCAACGCTTATCCTTCGACATCGGGCGGATCTCCTTGATAATCACTTCGTCACCCAGCTTATATTCGTTCTTTTCATCGTGAGCTTTGAAGCGCGCGGTTACGCTGTAGCGCTTGCCGTAGCGCGGATGGACGACCAGGCGGGTGACGGCCACGACCCTGGTCTTCTGCATTTTATCGGAAACGATTTTACCTTTGAGTTTACGCATGTTGTTTCAATAAAGTTAATATTTGGGCGATGTTTTTCTTCAGATGCCGAATTTTACGGATATTCTTCACCTTACCTGCGGCCAGGTCAAAACTCAAGCCTTCCAGCTTTTCGCGCTGTTCCCGAATCTCTTTTTGGAGCTCCGCCGACGGCTTTGTTTTGAAATTTTGAAGTTCTTTCTTTTTCATATGTTTAGGCTTTTTCGATTACTTTGGTTTTAATCGGCAATTTGAACCCGGCGCTTCGCAGAGCCTTCATCGCCTCCTCTCTCGGAATGCCATCCACTTCGAAAAGAATTCTCCCGGGCTTGACCGGCACGACGTATCCTTCGATATTTCCTTTTCCGCCTCCCAATGTCACCTCGGGCGGAAGCTTCGTAACGGGTTTGTCGGGGAAAATCCTGATCCAAATCTTGCCGCCGCGCTTCAGGGCGTGCGTAATCGTCTTTCTCGCGGCTTCAATCTGTTTGCCGTTCACCCAAGCCGCCGAGCGGGCCTGAAGGCCGAAACGGCCGAAACTCAAATAAAGCCCGCGGGTTTCGACCATTCTCTTCCGAGAACGGCCCTTCTGCTGTTTGCGATGTTTTTGTTTTTTGGGTTGAAGAAACATACCAATTTTATTTATGAGCGAAGCGAGTAATCATAAAATTGAGTACCCCGCACATAAAATCAAACGAACGCCCTTTAACCATAAAACATAGGTATTCTAAATTCATTTCATTTTTATATATAATTGATTTCATAAATTTATGTGCGGGGTTTTCAAAAAACGAACACTCACTTTTGTTCGTGTGGTTTTTCAGAAAAAATTTCGCCTTTATAGAGCCAGACTTTGATGCCAATCGTGCCGTAAGTGTTGAAAGCCGTCGCTTCGCCATAATCGATGAGCGAACGGAGCGTTTGGAGGGGCATCTTGCCTTTGGCCAGCCAGTCCGTCCTCGCAATTTCGTTTCCGTCTAAGCGGCCGCTCATCCTAATTTTCGCGCCCTTCACTTCGTGGTTTTGCATCAATCCTTCGAGCGTCCGTTTCATCAAGCGGCGGTAAGGCAAACGTTTTTCGAGGTCGGTCGCGATTTGCTGGGCGATAATCGGAGCGGAAATTTCGAAGCGCTTCAGCTCCTCGATATTCAGACTCAAATTGAAATTAGCCGGAAAAGCGTTCTTTACCCGAAGTACCTGGATTTTTTTCACTATCAGATTTTTGAGATCTTCTATTCCTTTTCCGCCGCGGCCGATTACGAGTCCCGGCCGGCCGGCGCGCACGAGCACCCGGACGTTCGTTCCTGTCCGCTCGATTTCAATCGCGGCAATGCCGGCGGCGAGGATTTTTTCGCGGATAATCTTCCGGATGGTCTCGTCCTCCTCAAGAAGGAACTTAAGGCTCTTTTTGAAGAACCAGCGGCTGGACCAGGCCAGATTGATGCCCAAGCGATACGAATTTGGATTTATTTTTTGTGCCATATGTTTGTTAAATGGATTTTCTCTGGAACATTTTTTTGAATACTCCGGACTTGGATGCCGCTTTCACTTCCGATTTCACGGCGTCCACGGATTTATCCTCGGAATCTTCCGCTTTTTTGTGCTTGTGCTTCTTGGTCGTTTCATCCTTCTTTTCTTTCTTCTTGATTTCAATTGTGAAACGCGGCGCTTTGCCGTTGGGCAAAAGTCCCAGAATCAAAGTAACGTGCGAGGTTTTCTTTTCGATTAAGCTCGCCGAACCGCGCGAACGGGGCGTCCAGCGCTTGGACTTCGGCCCTTGGTCAACCCGGATTTCCTTGATGAGCAATTTCGAAACATCCAATTTGAAATTGTTTTTGGCGTCGGCCGCGGCGGAACGCAGAAGCTTAATGAGCGCTTCTTTGGGACGGCGCGGGCTCATCATCAATTTTGCTTCCGCTTCCTGGAGAGGCAAACCCCGGATAACATCGGCCAAAATCCGCACCTTTCGAGGCGGTATCTTCAAATGATTCAGTTTGACTTTGACCTGTTCCATATTTTTATTTCGCCGGAGCCGGCTTGGCCGCTTCCTCGGCTTTCTTTTCGGTTTCTTTTTGAATCTTGCCGCCGTGCTTGATGAACTTCCTGGTCGGCGAAAACTCTCCGAGCCGGTGGCCCACCATATCCTCGCCCACTCTGACTTCGATGAAATTCTTGCCGTTGTGGACGCCGAAAATGAACCCGACCATTTCGGGCGAAATCTCGGAACTGCGCGACCAGGTCTTAATGACCGTGCCGTCGCCGGACTTGAGGCGTGCCATCTTTTTGATGAGCTTGGGATCTACCCAAGGCCCTTTTTTTGCTGAACGGCTCATATTATTTTTTGATGCGTCGCTTAATTATCATTTTGTTTGACCATTTCTTTTTCGAACGGGTCTTATGGCCGCCTGTAATCTTACCCCATTTCGTCTTCGGTTTCCTAGTGCCGCGCGGCTGGCGACCTTCGCCGCCGCCATAAGGATGGTCGCGCGGATTCATAACGGAACCGCGAACGGTCGGGCGGATATTCAGCCATCTGGAACGGCCGGCTTTGCCGATTGAAACCAGATTGTGTTCCGGATTGGAAACTTGGCCGATGGAAGCAAAACTGTCCCACGACACCCGGCGGGTTTCGCCCGAAGGCATCTTGAGGTCGGTATAGCCGTCTTCGTGGGCCAGTATTTGAACGGAAGCGCCGGCGGAGCGGCCGAGCTGACCGCCCTTGCCCGGCATGATTTCTATATTATGAACGAAAGCACCCACCGGAATTCTTTTTAAAATGGTGCGGTTGCCGAGTTCAAGCGGAGCATCAAGCGAAGTGATGATTTTCGCTCCGACTTCCAGCTTGTGCGGCGCGATGAGATAACGGCGATCGCCGTCGGCATAAATCACCTTCGCAATGAAAGCGGTGCGGTAAGGATCATACTCGATGGTTTCCACCTTGCACGGCACGCCTTTCTTTTCCTGCAGGAAGTCCACATGGCGGTAGATTATTTTGTTGCCGCCGCCCTGGTGGCGCATCGAGATGCGGCCCTGATTGTTCCGGCCGGCGTTTTTCTTCAGCCGCTTCGTGAGCGCTTTTTCGCGCGGAATTTTCGTCAGCGTCGAGTAATCGGCGACGGTCATCGAACGTCGGGAATGGGTATATGGCTTGAATTTCTTTATCATGGCTTTATTGGATTTCTATCTTATCCCCCGCTTTAAGAGTGATAATCGCCTTTTTGATGCCCGTCTGGAGGCTCGATTTGCGGCCGAAGTGCTTCATCTTTCCCTTGATGGTCACTGTATTCACGCCCGTCACCTTCACGCCGTAGCGGCGCTCTATTTCTTCCCGCACGGCGGGCTTGGTCGCCGTCGGTTCCACAAGAAATACATATTGTCCCCGAGCCGCGAGAATGGTCGCCCGTTCGCTGAACCAAGGCTGCTTCAAAACCGATTTAACGCCCATGCCCGTTGTTCCGGTTTTCATCGGCGCAACTTTCGCCGGCTCGGCTTTAGAAACCGATTGCACAGTTTTCTTTTCTTCGATTTTGGTTTTTTTGGAAAAAAGACTCATAGGTTTGAAATTATTTCTCGTACTGGCCGATAAATTCCAGAATAGCTTCCTTTTCGAAAAGGATTTTCTTATGATTCAGGGAATCGGCGACATTCATCGAATTAGAAGAAAGCACTTTGAATTTGGGGATATTCCGGGCAGCCAGCTTCATATTCCGATTATTCTTAGCCGGAATAATAATGACACTTGGAGAAGCTTTGAAAAGCTTTTTGAAAATCGCCGCGGCGGTCTTGGTCTTGGGATTATCGAGCTTCAGGGAATCGATTATTTTAAAATCGTCTTCTTTCAGCTTCCGCGAAAGCAAAGAAAAAAGAGCGGCTTGCTTCATTTTTTTGCTGATTTTTTTCGTATAATCCCTGTCTTTCCGAGGACCGAAAGTGACGCCGCCGCCGGACCACAAAGGCGAACGGATCGAGCTGTGCCGCGAACGGCCGGTGTGCTTCTGAGCCCAAGGTTTCTTGCCGCCGCCGCGCACTTCGCTGCGGTTCTTGGTGTGCGCCCAAGGATGATGCTTATTCGAAGTCTGGATATCGAAAGCCTGCTTCACGAGCTCGGCATTCCACTTCGCGCCGAAAATCCGCTCCGGCAGCGTGAGTATTTCAACTTTCTTATTATCTTTGTCGAAAATATCAACTTTCATTTTATTATTTCCTCAGTTCAACCGTTCCGCCGGCGAAGCCGGGTACGGCGCCTTTCAAAAAGACCACCATTCCTTCTTTTTCGATGCCCGCCACCGTGAGATTCCGAACGGTCATCTTCACGTTTCCCATATGGCCTCCCATCCGGCGACCCTTAATAGTCCTCTGGGGCGCAGTCGGACCGTTGGAACCCGGAGCCCGAAGGCGGTCTTTCTGGCCGTGGCTCTTCGGACCGCCGTGAAAGCGGTAACGTTTGACCACGCCTTGAAAACCCCGGCCCCTCGTCTTGCCCGTCACCTTGACCTTATCCCCCTCTTTCAATTCGTCGATCGGAGCGCCCGCATTCAAGCGGATAGCCGTAACCGGAACCGATATTTCGGATTTCCAGAGCTGGGTCATTTTCATTTTTTTTCCGGTCAATTTCGTCATATTTTTTCTTAATTTGGTTTGGGCTCAAAAAAAACGGCCGAGACTTCGCCGGTCGTTTTTTTTGGCTACTTGTCTCGCAGGGAATGTCCGAATCGGATTCTCCTGTCTTTTTGTATTTGAACCTATACTACATCATCTTTATTTCGACGTCAATGCCTGAAGGCAAATTCAAATCGGTCAAAGACTCGATGATTTTTTGCTGGGGATTCAAAATATCCACCAGCCGCTTGTGTACCCGAAGCTCGAATTGCTCGCGGGATTTCTTGTGGACGAAGGTGGAGCGGTTCACCGTGTAGCGCTTGAACTCCGTAGGAAGCGGAATCGGGCCCATCACCTCGCCGCCTTGGCGCTTGATAGCCTCGATAATCTGCTTCACGGAATTATCAATCAGCTTGGTGTCGTACGCTTTCACCTTTATCCGCAATTTTTCTTTTTGAATTTGCTCTTCCTTTTTCATGACCTATTTGGTCTTTATTTATTTGATTATTTTCGTCACGACTCCGGCACCCACCGTCTTGCCGCCCTCGCGGATGGCGAAACGCTGTTTCTCTTCCAACGCAACCGGAGCAATAAGCTTCACCGTAAAGGTAACCGTATCACCCGGCATAACCATTTCAACACCTTCTGCGAGCGTTACTTCGCCGGTCACGTCCGTCGTTCTGATATAGAACTGGGGCTTGTAGCCGGTAAAGAACGGGGTATGCCGTCCGCCTTCCTCTTTGCTCAAAATGAGCACTTCGGCGGTGAATTCGGTGTGCGGCGTCACGCTACCAGGCTTCGCGATGACTTGGCCGCGCTCCACATCCTCCTTCTTGAGGCTCCGGAGCAAAATGCCCACGTTGTCGCCTGCCTGAACTTCATCGAGCAATTTCTGGAACATTTCGATTCCAGTCACAACCGTCTTCACGGTCGGGCGTAAACCAATGATTTCCACTTCATCGTTTACTTTAAGGACTCCCCGCTCGGCGCGACCCGTCACGACGGTTCCGCGGCCTTCGATGGAGAAGATGTCTTCGATCGGCATCAGGAACGGCTTATCGGTCTCGCGAATCGGAGTCGGAATATAATCGTCGAGCGCTTTCACGAGTTCCATAATCGGCTTGGCGTCTTCGCTGTCGGCCGAAGTGGAATTCAAAGCTTTCAAAGCGGAACCGCGGATAATCGGGGTTTCGTCGCCCGGGAAGTTGTATTTCTTGAGCAATTCCCGAATTTCGGATTCCACCAAATTCACGAGCTCCGGGTCATCCACCATATCCGTCTTGTTCAAAAAGACGATAATGGAAGGCACGCCGACCTGGCGGGCCAAAAGAATATGCTCGCGGGTCTGAGGCATCGGGCCGTCTGCGGCGGACACGACCAAAATCGCTCCGTCCATCTGGGCGGCGCCGGTAATCATGTTCTTGATATAATCCGCGTGGCCGGGCGCATCAATGTGCGCGTAGTGGCGTTTTTCGGACTCGTATTCCGAATGATGTAAAGCAATCGTAATGCCGCGAGCTTTTTCTTCCGGAGCATTATCAATTTGATCGACCTTCTCTTCCTTCTTGGCCCAGCCCTTCATATAAAGGACGTGCGTGATGGCCGCGGTCAAAGTGGTTTTGCCGTGGTCAACGTGGCCGATGGTCCCCACATTCACGTGAGGCTTATTCCGCTGAAATTTCTCTTTTTCTGCCATGTTTTTGTTTTATTTATTTTTTATTAGATTCGACCTAACAATATTTAAAAAGCGACTTTTACGCCAATGTAATAATAATTTTCGGCGATTGGCCCCAAAATGTCAAGTATTCGCTATTTCTTCTTTCCTTCGATGATAAGTTGAGCAATATTATTAGGAACCTCTTCGTAATGAGAAAATTCCATCGTGAAGCTGCCGCGACCCTGGGTCATCGAGCGGAGATTGGTGGAGTAGCCGAACATTTCCGAGAGCGGCACGTTTGCGTCGATGACGCGGATAGTGCCCCGCTCGCCCATCGCTTTGATTTTGCCGCGCTTCGAGCTCAAGTCGCCCGTCACATCGCCCAAGAAATCCGGCGGAGCGATAACCTGCACTTTCATTATCGGTTCGAGCAGAACAAGCTTGGCTTGGGTACAGGCTTCCTGAAGTGCCATCGAGCCGGCGATTTTGAAAGCGAATTCCGAAGAGTCCACGTCGTGGTAAGAGCCGTCGAAGATGGTAACCTGCAAATCGACGAGCGGATAGCCCGCCAAAATGCCTTTCTGAGCCGCCTCGGTCACGCCCTTCTCGACGGGCGCGATAAATTCCTGCGGAATGGCGCCGCCCTTAATCTCCTCCACGAATTCGAAGCCTTTGCCGCGTTCAAGCGGTTCAACTCGGAGCCAAACGTGGCCGTATTGGCCGCGGCCGCCGGACTGGCGGATATATTTGCCTTCGGCCTCGGCTTTACCCTTTATGGTTTCTTTATAAGCCACTTGAGGCCGGCCGGTATTCGCTTCCACGGTGAATTCGCGCTTCATCCGCTCCACGAGAATTTCCAAATGCAATTCGCCCATGCCCGAAATAATGGTCTCGCCGGAATCCGGGTCGCCGGAGACGCGGAAAGTCGGGTCTTCTTCGGTCAAGCGATGCAAAGCAATACCCATTTTTTCCTGGTCGGCTTTCGTTTTCGGTTCAATACGCATGGAGATGACCGGTTCGGGGAAAATAATCCTTTCGAGAAGAATCGGATGTTCCGGGTCGGTCAAAGTATCGCCGGTCGTCGTATTCTTCAATCCAACGATAGCTCCCAAATCACCCGCGTATATCTCGTCCACTTCCTCGCGGTGGTTGGCGTGCATCCGCACGATGCGGCCGATGCGCTCCTGATTATTTTTGGCCGCGTTCAAAACATAACTGCCACGCTTCATCGTTCCCGAATAAACGCGGAAATATGTGAGACTGCCGACGAACGGGTCCGCCGCGATTTTGAAAGCAAGGGCCGCGAGTGGCTCATCATCTTTCGGATAGCGCTCCAGCTCCTCGTGCGTTTCTAAATCTAATCCCTTAGTCGCAGGCATATCCGCGGGAGAAGGCAGATAATCCACAACGCCGTCCAATACCAGTTGGACGCCTTTATTTTTCAAAGCCGAACCGCAGAAAACCGGCACGAGCGTGTTATCAATCGTGGCTTTCCTCAAAACTCTTTTTATGTCGGCTATTTCGGGTTCCTTGCCTTCGAGATACGCCGCCATCAAAATGTCATCTTTCTCCACTACTTTTTCTATCAGCGTATGGCGCGCTTTTTTCGCTTCATCCGCCATATTCGCCGGAATTTCGCCTTCAATGATATTTTCACCATGCTCCCCTTCGAAGCGGAATGATTTCATCCGCAAAAGGTCTACCACACCTTCGAAATTATTTTCCAAACCGATAGGAAGCTGAATGGGAACGGCGTTCGGCGTCAGCCGTTCAATAATAGAACCGAAACTTTTATCGAAACTCGCGCCCGTCCGGTCAAGCTTATTAATGAAGCAGATGCGAGGCACCATATATTCGTCGGCATAGTGCCAATTGGTTTCGGATTGCGGTTCCACGCCCGCCACACCATCGAAAACGACGACCGCGCCGTCCAAAACGCGCATCGAGCGCTTAACTTCCACAGTGAAATCAATGTGGCCCGGCGTATCGATGATATTCATCCGGTACTCCATATTCTTGTCCCCTTTCGCGTAGGTCGGCGTCCAGAAACAAGTGGTGGCGGCCGAAGTGATGGTAATGCCGCGCTCGCGCTCCTGCTCCATCCAATCCATTATGGTATCGCCCTCGTGCACCTCGCCGATTTTATGGGCTACGCCGGTATAGAAAAGAATGCGCTCGGAGGTCGTAGTTTTACCCGCGTCGATATGCGCAACCACGCCGATATCCCTCGTTTTTTCAATTGGGTATTGTCTTGGCATATATTAAATTAATTCCGGATATAGCTCGCGAAAGCGCGGTTTGCCTCAGCCATTCTGTGCGTATCCAGTTTCTTCTTGATAGCCGAGCCCTCATTCTTCGAAGCCAGCATCAGTTCTTCCGCGAGTTTGTCCGACATCGGCTTGCCTTTCTTGGCGCGGGCCGCGGCGATTATCCAATGGGTCGCGAGGAAAAACTTCCGTTCGGGGCGCACCTCGCGCGGAATCTGGTAATTGGCGCCGCCGATACGGCGAGAAGCCACCTCAAGCAAAGGCGTCGCGTTCTCGAGCGCTTTGTCGAAAACTTTGACCGGGTCTTCTTTGGTTTCTTTTTCAATCTTCGCCATCGCGTCGTGGAAGACTTTTTCGGCGACGCTTTTCTTGCCGCCAGTCATCAAATAGTTGACAAAGCGTTCAATATCAACGCGGCCGTACTTGCTGTCGGCCTTGTGTTCGTTTTTTTTGAATCCTTTGCGTCGCATAATGTTTGAATTTTAAATTTCAAGTTCTAAATTTTAATTTAATGTTCAAATTGGTGAATTTAAAAATTAAATTGAAATTTGAAATTTAGAATTAGTTTTTGGTCTTTTTCTTTTTAGCTCCGTACTTTGACCTTTGCTGGTTCCGGTCCACGCCCGAAGTGTCGAGAATTCCGCGCACAATGTGGTAGCGGACGCCCGGCAAATCTTTCACGCGGCCGCCCCGAATCATTACGACGGAGTGCTCCTGGAGGTTGTGCCCTTCGCCCGGGATATAAGCCGTGACTTCCATGCCATTCGTGAGCCGGACCCTGGCCACTTTCCGGAGAGCCGAGTTCGGCTTCTTCGGCGTGGTAGTAAAGACCTTAAGGCAGACGCCCCGCTTGAAGGGCGAGGAAGAATTCACCGGGCGGTTTTTTAGGTAATTAAAATAAAAATCCAGGGCAGGCGCTTTGGATTTTCTCGGGGTTCTCACCCGTCCGCGCTTAATTAGTTGATGTATCGTAGGCATTTTTTAAATGCGTAGTTAAATCTAACGAATGACCAGTGATATGTCAAGGTTAGGCTTGCAAACCCAGAATATCTCCTATTGATTGGCGAATTTGAAGGTGGAGAGAATGTCGTTAAATATGTTTCTATCTATATCCTGGCGAGGATATAGATTAATTATCGGAAAATAATCACCTGAAACATTAACTTTTTTGGCAAAATAACCCTTCAAACCCCCACCGGCCAAATCCCATAATACCGAATATCCCACGGTGCTTTCATTATCTAAAATTCTTTTCATGTTCAAAACCTCGCCAGCCATTCCGTAACTGCTTCGTATCTCTCTTTCGATGTTCTCAATATTTCCAAAACCTACTTTCGAATAACCTAGAAATGGAATAACGCTCAATATCCGACCGCTGGCGTCTTTAAAATAATCGTCTTTTACCACACCACCAGGAACAAAACCGGAAATAAATGTCCATTCTTTTGGATACCTAAACTCAAACCCATACCGGCTGTTTGTATAGGTTTGCCAGCCGGTAGTATCAACTTCGTAGTAGTTAGCGGAATTAATCGGATATATATCCGGATTGGGATACGGATGGGGTTTATCCTGGATTATGATTTCCGGGTTCAAAATTAAATACCCTCCCCCCACCACGACGGCAAGGGCGAGAAAGAAGATAATGATTTGAGGGGTGGTGAAGCCGGATTTATTCATTTATTTATAGACATCTTTTCTATTGCCGATTCGAAAAATTACCAATGCATTTTTCTTATTATCTATCTCAAATATAATTCTGTAATCACCGACTCTTTTTCTCAAAAGATCGCTACCAACTAATTTTGTCACTCGCGCTTCCCGAAACTTTCCGTCACGCAACAGAATAAGCGCATTGTCGATTCTCTTTCTTAAATCTCTCGGCATTTTATCCAAAAACTTTTTGGATTTCGGACTTAAGAAGAATGTGTACATCTTAAACCTGATATTTTAAGAATTTCCCATGTTTGTAATCATTCCTTTCCTTGTCTATGGCTTTCCAGAATTTTTTGGAGAGTGAAACTTCGGCCTCTTCGAGTCTTTCTCCTATCTCTTCCCATATTTTGAGCGGCAAAATCACCACCGGTGTCTTGCCGATCTTTTGGGCTTTTGTTTTACTCAACAGTTCCAAATTGGTCATGTTCGGATTATACCACATGCCAAGGTTAAATCAAATAATACCTGGATTAATTGATGAGTTTGAAGGTGGAGAAAATTTGAGGAAATAATGAGTTCACTTCCGTAGCGTCAAATTCCGTAACCGTGCCAGGATTATACACTCCAAGATTGCTCGTATGAATCAGGAGGGAAAACTCAAAACATTTTCCATTACGCACCGTAATAAAATTTTTCCCATCATATTGCTGGCTCATTCCGGAACCAAAAGACCTATCTATATACCAGATACCGGAAGGTGTACTGGTTGTCTGGGTTAGAGCGCCAACCACAGATGACTTCCCTCCTCCTTCGTGCACTAGGCATGAACCAGTCTTGGATGGATCAGTTTCTGTGGAAATGTAAATAGTGGCATTTCCATTCGTGCCTTCTTTACCCAAATATTTCAAAAAAACCAAACCCGTTGAAAATCTTTTAGCTTGGGGGGTGGTAACCGCAAATTGAGAAGGATACCTAAATTCAAATCCATACTGTTCATTACGATAAGTTTTCCAGCCGGAAGCATCGCTAACCGGTGCAAGTGTTTTCGCAATTGATTCAATAATAGGAATATATTTACCAGCAACTTCTTCGCTCTCAAAGTACGCTTCAAAATTATCATAGCGGTCTCTGGAATTTTTAAATGGCGAACCGATCTGCAGATAAATCTCCGTTCCTCCTCCCTCGGCCCTCCCAAGAGTTTCTAAAACCTCACTGCCATTGATTACAAGTGTCTTCGTCCACACGCTCAGGTAACCGGCAGGACCCCTGTTTCTTTCATACCGGCAAAATAAGTCATCTCCCACTCGGGCGATCGGAAAGTTGTCACCGTGAACGTCGTGCCCTCCTGTTCGGAAACTGATACATGGGACGGGTATTTGATTTCAAAACTGAACTTCCCATTTTGGTAGATTTGCCAATCGGAAGTTTCAGAGGTAGTTGTAGTTGAAGTAGAATTCTGCTCAGTGAGTTGCTCCTGATTTTTCACTTCCGGCACAAACACAAAATATCCTCCCACCACCACCGCCAAAGCGAGGACGAAGATGACGAGCTAGGGAGTGGTGAAGCCGGATTTGGTCATAATTATTTATTTACTGATTCAATATTAAAAAACACATTTTCACTCTTTTGCACCACACTAGTCCCCTTCATAGCTTGAACCCGAATATAATACCCATCTTTTACATTTTCCGGAGATTTACCGCCTAATACGCCCATAAGATCAAGGGCTCTCCTTGAAAAACTGGTAGTGTCTTTACTAACCGGTTCAATAATTTCCGTTCTAGGACTCATGCTACCCACATAGGAGTTACCAAAAGATACAGAGTAAGAGTCAAACTCTCCAACATAAGCGGGCCAATGCACATTAACATTGCCTATGTCCGCGTAAAAAATTTCACCTTTTTTTGGAGATAGGATTTGGAACGGCTGAGTAAATTTTATGCTAGAAAAAAATATCTTATCAAAAACATCTTCATAGCCGGACAGCATCTCGAAACGGAACGGGACATTAAAACTCTGGCCAATAAAAACTTTTGTATATCCACCATACTCCTTCTCTGAAGAAATAGTAAAAAACGAACCGTCTTGTCTCCCCTTTTTTTCTATCTTCATTCCTGAAAAAGTTTTCGCTACCACGGACTCTTGTTCAGCGATAGAAGAACCGAGCGCTAACACTAAAATACCCGTACAATCACCTTGTATACCAATAGGGTTTAAGCAAATCTCAACTTGGCCAGAAAATTCCCTAGTCGTTTGATACCAGTTTGAAGGGTATTTAAATTCGACTCCATATTGTTTATTGCTATATGTTTGCCAATAATCAACCGAACCCCAATATTTACTTTTTTCCACAATTTGTTTTGCAATTTTGTATTCGGGTTGTTCACTTGTGTTCTTAAGTTGAACAAGTTCTGGCGAACCCACAGGCGTAACTTCAAAACCATATTCCGACCTAAAACCCATCACTACTGAAGACACACTTTCGGAAACGTTTCCCGGATATAGTTGTATATAAAAGTGCGGATATAATCCGGACTGTTCAGAGAGATCTGTCCGGGTGGGTGCAGTAATCCTAATACTAATGTTTTCGTCAGCCATATAAGTAAAACTTTGATCGTTCAGTAACCAATTAGGAGGATAAACTATAGAAAATCCATACTTTTGGTTCAGATATGTTTTCCAACCTGCAATATTAATCTCAGAGACGGTTGAGGTAGGCGCTTGTGGTTGTGGTGCCTGCGTTTTATTCCCGAAAACAAAATACCCTCCCGCCACGACCGCCAGGGCAAGGACGAAGATGATGATTTGAGG